>X208_Red_Sheep__coassemble_6_pt1 | contig 18892 bp, 21 predicted proteins | sample X208_Red_Sheep__metabat2_low_PE_001 | metagenome-assembled genome bin X208_Red_Sheep
GAGTTATACTCTACTTTGGATTGAATTTGGATTGTTTTGTGGAATTCTTATTAATCTTTGGGTTTGTTCGTAATTAATATATTTTCTTTCTAGTTCAGCCATATTATTTTTATAAATATCATATGCTTTTTGATATTCATTTTTTTCAATAGCAGTGATGCTCGGTAAAAGCATATTTATATAAATTGATCTAAATATATCATAATTATTTGGTAATTTCATAATAGCAGCTACAATTAATGGCGATGTGTGATAGTAATGAATTATGTCTTTTTTAGTAAAAAAAATTATCCCTGAACCATCTTAACGTAGTTAATTCGTAACAATTATCATCAAAACTATCTAATTGATACGCAATACAAGCATTTGTGATTGCACATTTACCGTCTGTTTTGGTAACTTCCCCATCTTCTTTTTCTGTTATATTAAATGTTTCTTTTTCATAATCTATATTTATGTGAATTGAATTATGAGGTTCTTGGGGATTATTATCATATATATTAACGTGTCCTTTTTCTTCTGTGCTGTTAACGTTAACCCAGGTGCCACCCTCTGTTTCTTTTGCACCCGTTATTGTTCCCTACTTTCTAATATTAGTTTTATTAATTTTTCGAATCCAAATTCCAAGTCTTCAGCAAATATTAAAATTTCTGATTTTTCGTAACATTCGTTGCAAAAATCAACTATTTCTTTCTCACTATATTTAAAAAATATTGTATTTGAATTTCTGGTTTGCTGATAATTTTCATATTGAAATATTAAGTCGTTTAAAAACTCTTCTGTTTTTTTAGTTATGTTATTATCTGACGATTTCGCTTTAATACATACAAGAGATGTAATAACCTTTTGAAATGATTCAATTATATTTATATAAAATTTTTTAGTATCCATACTAAATCCTTTCTTTCATTTAAATATTATCATATTTCTAAGATATGTCAAAAAAAAAAGCAGAGTTATACTCTACTTTAGTTTTTTATTTAATAACTCGTTTGTTACTTTAGGATTTGCTTTACCGCCTGTTTGTTTCATAACTTGACCTACAAAGAATCCTAAAAGATTTGTTTTACCGCTCTTATATTGTTCTACTTGAGCTTGGTTGTTTGCTAAAATTTCGTCTATCATTGGTTCAAGAATTGAAATATCAGATATTTGAGCATTTTCTTCACTCATATATTCTTTTGGTTCTTTTTCGTTATCCATTGATTTAAAGAATATATCCTTTGCTTGTTTGCTAGATATTTTTCCTTCATTAATTGCGTCAGTTATTTGTTTTAACATAGTTGGAGTTAAGAAGAGTTCATTAATTGTGATTTCTTTATGATTCAATTCTCCAACTATATTAACGGTAACCCAGTTAGCAGCTTGTTTAGGATCTATTCCTAATTTAACACATTCTTCAAAGTAATCAGAAATATCTTTTTCTTTTACTAATACATTTGAATCGTATTCTGATAAACTATATTCAGTTATATATTTTGCTTTTCTTTCATGAGCAAGCTCTGGAATAGAAGCTTTAATTTCTTCCAACCATTCATTTGTTATTTTGAATTTTGGAATGTTTGGTTCAACAAAGTATTTATAATCAATAGCATCAACTTTGCTACGCATAAAAACAGTTGTGCCTGTTTCTTCATCCCAGCGTCTAGTTTGTTGTTCTAATGCAGCATATTCACCGTTTTCTTTTAATTCAATTTGTCTTTTTATTTCATAGTCAATAGCTTCTTTTACTCCGCCAAAAGAGTTTACGTTTTTAATTTCGATTTTAGTTCCCCAATTATTCGGATCTTCTTCATCTAAATTGGCATTCATAATTGATACATTTACATCACATCTAACTTGTCCTTTTTTACTATCAGCTTCTGATATTCCAGCATATTGATATATACTTCTCATATGTTCAAGGAATGCTACTGCTTCATCTGATGAATGGATATCTGGTTCAGTAACTAATTCTAATAGTGGAACACCAGCACGGTTATAGTTTAAGTTGGATGTTGTTGTGTAATGATCAAGCGATGCGGTATCTTCTTCTAAATGGATGTTATTTATCCTTACTTCTTTTTTAGTACCGTTAACCTCAAAAACTACTTTTCCATATATACCTACTGGATTCGGTTTTGATTCTTGAGTTATTTGAAATCCTTTAGGTAAATCTGGATAATAATAGTTTTTTCTTTCGAAACACAAGTATTCTGGTTGTTTGCAACTTAAAATAATACTTGTCATTAGTGCAAGTCTCACAGCTTCTTTATTTACTACAGGAAGAGTACCTGGAAAAGCCATATCTACAGGTCGAACATTAATATTAGGAGTATCAGTATATGAGTTTCTGGCACCACTAAAAACTTTAGTATTAGTTTTTGATATTTCGCAGTGCATTTCTAAACCAATTTTAGCAATATATTTACTCATTAGTTACACCTCCTGCGATTTGTCCTTTATAATCCATAGCACTTTCTAGAGCATACGCAATATTTAAAACATTTTCATCATCATAGCAATTACCAGTAATACATATCCCTACAGGTAAATTTGATACAAAACCATTTGGAATTGTAATTGATGGGAATCCCCCAAAGTTGCCTACTTGTAATTGTTCATCTAATGCAATTGTATTGTTATCTAAAGTTTTATCAAGCTCATCTAGTTTTTTAGCAGGTCCAATTCCTACTGGAGATATTACTGCATCGTATGTTTTGTATAATTCTTTCCAAGCGTCTACTATTAATCGTCTAGCTCTTTGCGCATTTTTAAAGTATCTTTCTTGGTTTTCTTTTTGAAGTACATACGATCCAATTACAAAACGGCGTTTTATTAATGGAGAAAAACCTTTAGTACGATGATCTTTGATCATATCAATATAGTTATCTCCTTCACCTCTAGGGCCAAATATTATTCCTGTTAAGTTACTCATGTTAGAAGAAGCTTCAGCTGAATGAATTACACGATAAACACTATAAATAGCGTTTATTAGTTTTCTATCTACGCTAACCTCATCCACTTCCATGCCTAGACCTTTGCATATCTCAAGAGTTTTATTGAAGTTTTCTAAGTGTTCAATTAATTCTTGATCAGCATTGGGATAATTAGATATATCACATAATTCTTTTATATAACATAATTTTTTATTTTTTACTTCACCAGTACAAGCATCAAATAAATGAATATTACTTGAATCCCAAGTAGTCATGTCATTTTTGTCTAAACCTTTCATTGCATCTACAACTATAGCAGCATCTTTGACACTTCGAGTTAATACACCACAATGATCTATACTTGATGCATATGCAAAAAGTCCATAACGAGAAATCATCCCATATGTTGGCTTATATCCGACAATGCCACAGTAAGCTGCGGGTTTACGAATCGAATCGCCAGAATCGCTTCCTAGAGCATAAGGGTATACTCCGGCTGCTACGGCTATTGCTGATCCTGATGAAGAGCCGGCACTACTTCTAGTGGTATCCCATGGGTTACGTTGAATACCAGTATGGCCTGTTGTTCCTGTTCCGCCCATCCCAAATTCATCCATTGCTGTTTTGTTGACTTTTATTGCTCCAGCGGCATCTAGATTATCAATCACAGTAGCGTTAAAGAATGGTATATAGTCTTTTAACGTATTAGATGATCCAGTAGATAATATTCCTTTTGTAGAATAATTGTCTTTGATTCCATATGGTATTCCTGATAATAAATTATCTGTTATTTTGCCGCCTTTAGCATCATCTAAAATAGTAACGAAGGCGTTACATTTTTCTTGTATTTTGTGAGAATTAGCTAATGATTCACGAACTAACTCATTACTAGTTGCTTCTCCTTTAACTAATAATTCATGTAATTCCTCAATAGATTTATTCATATATTTCATAACTACACCTCTACCCGACAACTCTTGGCACTTCTATTTCGTCGCCATCTGTTTTATCGCTATTTCTGAGTAGATCTTCAATATGGATTGATTCTTCTACTATATCTTCTCTTAGAACATATTCAAAATCATCTAAACAATGTGTCATGGGTTCTACTTCATTGATACCTTCGATTTCATTAACTAAGTTTATACTTGCATCTATTGTTTCAAATTCTTTTAATACTAGTTCGTTTTCTTCATCGCTTAAACCTATTAATAATTTGTCTGCTAGGTCATTAACTATTTCCTTTGTAAATTTACTCATATGCACCTCTTAATATTCACAATTGCCTGGTGTTCTAGGATAAGGAATAACATCTCTAATATTATCTACTCCAGTTAGATAAATTAATAACCTTTCAAATCCCATGCCGAATCCAGAATGGACACAGCCACCGAAACGACGTAAATTTAAATACCAATCCATTTCTTCAACAGGCATATTTAGTTCTTTCATACGAGCTACTAATTTTTCATAGTTTTCTTCTCTTTGTGATCCACCCATTAATTCTCCTGCGCCAGGAACTTCTAAATCCACTGCTGCTACTGTTTCACCATCTGGATTTTGTTTCATATAGAATGCTTTAATATCTTTTGCCCAATTTGTAATAAATACTGGGCCATTAAAGTATTCAGTAATATACTTTTCATGTTCTTTAGCAATATCTTCACCATATTCTGGTTCAAATTCCCATTTAACATCGGCATTTTTTAAAATTGTAATTACGTCTTTATGATCTATTCTTACAAAATCGCTATTAATAAGTTTAGTTAACTTTTCAATTAAACCATTTTCAACGAATTTATCAAAAAATTTCATTTCATCCGGACAGTTATCTAAAACATATTTGACAACATATTTTAACATTGATTCCATTATATCCATGTCACCTTCTAAATCGCAAAAAGCCATTTCAGGTTCAATCATCCAGAATTCTGATGCGTGTGTCTTTGTGTTTGAATTTTCTGCTCTAAAAGTAGGCCCAAATGTATAGGTTTTTTTGTATGCTAAAGCAAAAGTTTCAGCTTCTAATTGGCCAGAAACAGTAAGGTTTGCTGGCTTTCCAAAAAAATCTTTAGAATAATCTATTTCTTTAACCTCTTTTAATTTGTTTAAATCTAAAGTTGTTACTTGAAACATGTCTCCTGCACCTTCACAATCGCTCGCTGTAATAAGTGGAGCATGGAAATATACAAAATTATTATCTTGGAAATATTTATGAATTGCATAAGCGGCAACGCTTCTAACTCTAAAAACTGCTTTATATAAGTTTGTTCTAGGACGAAGATATGCTATTTCACGTAAAAATTCGCGTGTAGGACGTCCTTTAGCTTGGATTGGATAATCATTTGCACAATCCCCAAGTAATTCAATATTGATAGCTTTTATTTCAACTTCTTGATTACCTTGAGATTCTATAAGAATCCCCTTTACTTTAATGGCCGAACCTATAGAAAGTTTTGTTATGGTAATAAAATTATCGAGTTCATTATCATAAACTATTTGAATATTCTTAAAACAAGTACCATCTGAGAAATCTATAAACCCAAATTCTTTTTGAGGACGATGATTTCTAATCCAACCAGAAACTTCTATTTCTTGATTTAAATATTTTGTACTATCTTTATAAATATCTTTTATATCCATTTTTATTCTCTCCTTTATACATTTGACATTAAATAATCTATAATTTCATTTTCGTCTACTTTTGTTTCTTCTTTAGTTAAATTATCTTTAATATTGATTAAGCCTCTAGCTAAATCTTCACTATTTAGAATAACCAAAAACTTAGCATTTAATCTGTCTGCTGCTTTAAATTGAGCTTTTAGACCTTTTCCTAGCATATCTGTTTCAGTGATAATTCCACTTAGTCGAAGGTTTTGAACTAATTCCAATGCTTTTAGTTTTTCTTCTTCGTTTACATACATCACGTATACTTCTACATCTTTTTGATTACGTGGTTTAACTTCTAAGTAATCTAATGCAGTAATTATACGATCAACACCGCATGCTAATCCAATGCATGGTGTTTCGGGTCCATCTAAGCTTTTAACTAAATCATTATATCTTCCGCCGGCTCCTAAGACACAAGCATTACCTAATTCTTTGATATCTGTTGTTATTTCAAATACAGTATGATCATAATAGTCTAGACCACGAACGATATTTTGATTGACTTCATAATCAATATCTAAAAGTCTTAAATATTCTAAAACTTTTTCAAAACGTTCTTTACTTTCTTCGTTTAAATAATCTAAAATTCTTGGAGCATTTTTTAATATTTCGTTATCTTTATCGTATTTGCAATCTAAGATACGTAGCGGATTGGTTTTAAGACGTTTTTGACAATCCTCGCATAATCCATCAATTTTAGGAGTTAAGTATTCAACAAGTGCTTTTTTATAATTTTCACGAGATTCTTTGTCCCCTAGAGAATTAATATTTACTGTTAAGTCTTCTATACCTAGTTCTTCAAATAATCTATACGCAAAGCTAATAATTTCAGCATCAGCCATAGTATCATTAGTTCCTAGTATTTCAATTCCGAATTGAGTAAATTCTCTATTTCTTCCAGATTGAGGTCTTTCATAACGATACATTGTGCCATTATAGTATAATTTCTTTGGTTGGTTTACATCTCCATACATTTTATTTTCAATGTAGCTTCTGACTACTCCGGCTGTTCCTTCTGGACGAAGTGTTAAAGCTCGATCAGAACGATCTTTGAAGTCATATGTTTCTTTTGTTACGATGTCTGATGATTCTCCGACAGTTCTATGGAATAAATCGCTTGATTCAAATACTGGAGTTTTGATGTATTCATAATTATATACTTCACAGAAATTATTAATTACATCATTTACGTATTTCCATTTTTTCCCTTCTTCGCCATATACATCATATGTGCCTTTTGGTTTAGTTATCATTTTTTATCTCCCTTTCTTTTCTTCTTATTCTTCTTATTTCATCTGAGTTATTAAAACAATAGTTTAATATTGATATCTCTTGTTCTTCTGTGTAATCTTTATAATCTACTTCTAGATACTTTGTTTCATATCTTTCTTGTTCTGCATCTTTTATTAAATTTTCAAATTCATTTATTGCAGTAGTTAAAATTTCTATTTTTTCTGCAATATTATCAATTTTCAATTCATTTCTTTCGTATGTTTTATCTATATCTTTATCAATTATAGAATAAAGTTTTTTGATCTTTTTATCGATCTCATCCATATTATTATTAAGTACTATTTTTCGGTTTTTAATATATGTGATCAAGAACGGAATCGCTGCTTTTAATGTAATTGTTAGGGCTATGCTTGTGCTTGCTGCAGTAGTAGTTGTTAGTATTATACCTATTATAGGTACAAGTTCTGGGAATAAATAGTATAATCCAACAGACAATAATACAGATACTATTATAGATATACCATATGCTAAAGTCACTTTTTTAATTTTAGGAGCTTTTTTTGCCCAAGCGTCCATTGCTGTCATTAATTCTTTATGTTTTTCTTGTATATCATATAAATCAGCAATCTTTTGGTTAATTTTTCTTCTTTTTCTAATTAAAGAATTATTTTCTGCTACCAGATTATTTAATTTTTCTTGTTTTTTATCTTTTCTAGTTTCAAGTGTTTGCTTTTTTTCTTTTAATTCTTCTATTAATTGTAAAAACTTATCCATTTTTGCCCTCCTTTTTTCTTTTTAAAGCCATCGATTCTTCTATTAATTGATCATTATTAAATCGGGTATTAAATTTTTTGTCTGAAGCGTTATGACCTAATTCTAGTTTAGCGCTATCAAAAGCAGACATTACTGTATCTAATTGGCTTAAAATTTCTGAAATTTTTTCGTTCGTGTTTTGTGTATCTTTATTATTTTTAGCTAATTTTGATTTAGTTTTATCTAATTGTTGTTCTACAATACAACGTTCAGTGGTTAGTTCATCTATATCGTTTTGAATTTCTTCGATACTATATTTTTCTTTTAGTTCTTCTAATGGTTTTACTTCTTTTTTTGTACGATAATAGTCGCATTCTGTACTTATGCATGATGTTATAGTAGCCGTTATAATTGCAGTAAGTAATCTAAAAAATATTTCTGAAGTATAGTTATTGGCTATATAGAAAGCTGCTATTCCAAATATTATTCCCATAAATATATCAATTATGGCTAGAACTTTATATTTACCCCATACTTTATTAATGTTATTATCGGCGTCAAGCAAATTACCTAAGATATCGTTCTTTTCATTTAATGTGTTATTGATTGATTCTATTTGTTTAATTTTGTGATCTATTTGCCCCTCTAATTTATTTTTCACTTTATTATTTTCTTCTAAAACTGCCATAAATGTGTTGTATTTTCTTCTTATAGAATTTATTAAAACTTCATAGTTATTCATTTGCCCCACCTGATTTCTTCTTTTTTCTTTTTCTGCTTATAATTCTATCTATTGTACGATCGTTTAAATATTCTTCGTTAAGTTTTTTTGTAGATATTTCTTCCCCAAGTTTTTGAATAGCTATTTCTTCAGAGTCTAGTATTTTGGTTTTTATGGTGGTTAAATAAGACATTAGTGATTTTAAATCTTCTAATTTTTTGGAAATATCTGCTAATTCTAGTTCTTTATTTTTTAGTTTTCTTTCTTTTTGGTTATATTTACGTCTTAAGTTGGTTAATTCTTCTGATTCTTTTTCGTAATTGTATTCTTTTATTATTTTTTTAGATTGTTTGGCTTTTAATAAATAATGGATGTAACCCATTCCTGTACCAAATCCCAAAATCGTTGTAAAGTTAATAAAAGCTGATATTATAAATTCTATAATGGTTATATCAAGTTTTGATGCCATTATGATTGAGCTAACGATTCCTAATAAAATACTTAGTACTATATCAAATGGTATATTAGCTTTAAATTTGTCCTTTTGATTTATAATATTTAAATTTGCAGTGTCTAAACTATTAATCAATTCTTCTTGTTTTGCAACTTTTTGTTTGTAATCTTCTAGTTGCTTTTTGTCGATCAATATATCTATAAATAATTTGCTATGTAGCGATTCATTTTTAGTTTTAAGATTTGATGCATCTATATATCTATAATGAAATTGATTATATAATTTACGATACTTATCCATTTCAAACCCTCCTTAAAAAATAAAAAACCTAGTGCATGTAAGGACGGAATTTCCGCGGTGCCACCTTACTTTACTAGGTACTCTCTATACTTTATCGCAGTAATGCGTTTCTAAATTATAAAAGTGTTTTCATTTTATTTCTTTGTTCGACTTTTCCAGCAACCGTCTTCTCTTTAAACTATAAGAAATAAACTACTTGTCTTTTTATAGAAATTATAACTATATTTTACAACTTTTATGTAAAATAGTCAATAAAATTACTATGTTTATTTTGTCTTTCGTATAAGTGCAAAAGGAGTTTCGGATAATGCTCTTTTGCGGCCTTTTGCTACTTCGTTTGGGAAAGCTATTTCAAAATCCTCTAATATAAGTGTTAGAAAATTACGACTAAATTGACTTTCATATGATTCTTTTTTGTTGCTTATTATTTTATATGCCAATTCTTCTACATCTTGTCTTATCTTTTGCTCGACACTAAGGCCTGTAAATCTCTTAACTAATCTTCTTAGAATATTTTGATATGGTAACCAAGTGGCTAGCATTTCGCTTTCAGGAATAGCTGATGTACAATCGTTTGGATAGTTTGGTGTCAATGCCGCACCACCTGTAGGTCTATGATCTATATCGTAACAACATCCGTTTTCTTCTAGTGAAGCACATTGCGTTGTAATAGATACTAGATCAATTGCTCCTCTATTAGTATTTCTCTCCCTAATATATAATGTTGTATTTGTGTAGGGTCTACCATTAGCGGTAAGTTGAAAATCTAAGTGAGACACTATTGATACTCTACCGCTTCTTAATATTTCTTCTAGATAATCAATCTTTATATTTTCAAAGTCTTTTGCTACATAAACACAACCGCAGCCTTTACAACATTTGCCACCGCATTTAGCACATATATCTTTATTTTCTATCTTCGTTTCCATAAACGCATTCCTTTCTTTTTCTGCTTAAAATTAATACGTCTTTATAATCATGCCCATGAAAACTAGGTATTTCATGCGTTTCTTCTTCAATTTCGTTTATTTTTACACTACTATGACCAATTACTTTTGGCAATTCTGGTGTAATAGCATAAGCTAGTAATATAGTTCCGTTATCAGAAGTAATTGTATGTAAGTTATTTGTTAGTTCTTTAAAACGTCTATATCCCCAAAGATCTCCCCATTCATTGCTCAAAAAATCTAGGATATTTGATAAAAGAATTAAATCATATTTACCATTAAAATCTTTGTGTAGATTTACTGCATTAGCACATTTAAAACTTATATTAGCTTTTTTTAAATTTTCTTTAACTAAGTTGTAATTTTCTTCATTCTTTAAATATGTATTTACCATCAAATTCGAACAATGTGTTTCATAACCGATTAAGTGTAATAAATTAAAAGTCTTTTCTCTATTTTCTTGTTTCTTCTTATTATATAATACTATTTTTGTCCAGTGTTTTTGATATTTTTCTTCCATGTACGGAATTAACCCTAATATTATATCAGTAGTTTCTTCTACACTAATATTATCGCTCGTTAATCTTTTTAGTATATTTAAGTATTCATAATAATTATATTTTTTTATAAGCGCCATTTTTAAACCAAAAACATAGTATTCTGTTAATTGGTTAGTATCAAATGCATCTATATTTAAAACGTTATTAGCTAATAAATTAAATATATAGTCACCGCTTGATAATACGACTAGTGCGTTATTTATATGTCTAAAATCAAAATATTTAAAGCATTCATCTATGTTTTCGTTAGTATGTACATAGATTTTAGAATTTTTAATAAATGGGTAAGTTACATCATATATCTTACCGTATCGAATTTGTCTCTTTATTAACTTCTTTGTTCCGCTAATACTACTAGCCATTTTAATCACCCTCTATTCTTTTTGCGTGAGGCTATATAATAGCATATTTTCTGTGTTTTTACAACAAAAAAACGGAATTTAATCCGTTTATTTATTCTTGCTATCAATTAATATTGTAATCGGTCCATCATTTATTATATTTACTTCCATATCAGCACCAAATACACCAGTTTTTACACATAAATGTTCTCTTAGTAATGTGTTAAACTGATCGTATAATCCTATAGCTTCGGAAGATGACAATGCTTCAATGTATGAAGGCCTATTGCCTTTTTTTGTATTTGCATATAAAGAAAATTGACTAATTGATAATATTTCACCATCGATGTCTAATACTGATTTATTCATTATTCCTGATTCATCGTCGAAGATTCTTAAATTAATGATCTTTTTAACAATGTATTCAATGTCAGAATAATTATCGCCTTGGGTAAATCCGACTAAGACAACTAAACCGTGTTTTATTTGTCCGTATACTTTATTTTCAATTGTTACAGAACTATTCTTACTTCTTTGTATTATTACTCTCATAAAACCCTCTTAAAATTTATATTTAGATACTCTTTTTACAAAATCTAGCATTTCTAAACTTGTAATAAATTTATCCAGTTCTTCTTTCCCTTTAATTTTTATAGTCAATTCATAAGTTGTAGTATTGTTGTTTTCGTAAGTTTTAAATGAATCAATTATGATGTTTAACATGGTAGCTTTCGTTAAAATGTCAACGACGTAATTTTTACCAGTAATAGTTTCTACAAATATATCAGTTGGATAAGTATGCTCATTATTACTATTCCATTTTACATCAATTATTCGTTCGTTTCTTTCTTTAACGTTAACACAATCGCTACGATGAACGCTTACGCCTTGACCTTTAGTAATAAATCCAACTATATCATCGCCTTTTACTGGTTTGCAACATTTAGCTAAGTTAACTAATATGTCATCAGTTCCTGCAACTAAAATATCACTTTTATAATTATCATATTTTATGTTGTTGTTTGTAAACTTACCAATTAAAGCGTCTTCTATATTATTTTTGTCTTCAGTAGTAAGATTTATTATATATCCAGCAGTGTATCTTAACGATCCAATTGAAAAATAAATATCTTCTAGGTCTTTTAATTTTAAATCCTTAGTTATTTTGCTGATATTTTCATCACTTAAAATCTCTGAGATTGAAAGTTTACGTTTTCTAATTTCTTTTTCTAAAATATCTTGTCCTCTTTCAGTATACATTGTTCGATCTTGTTTACTGAAATATGATTTGATTTTATTCTTTGCTTGAGTTGTTTTTACAATATTTAACCAATCTTTATTTGGTGTTGCTGTACTACTAGTTCTAATTTTAACTATATCGTTATCTTGTAATTCGTATGATAAAGGTACTATTTGATCATTTACAATTGCTCCGACCATTGTGTCTCCGACTTTAGAGTGAATTCTATATGCAAAATCAATAGGTGTAGCGCCTTTCGGCAGTTCTACTACATCGCCTTTTGGTGTAAAAATATAAATCATATCATTTAAAAGTTCAGAAGTCACATTTTCTTCTAAATCTGTATCGTTTTCATTTGATTCAATTATGTTACGGAACATTTCTAGTTTTTGTTCCATAATATTTTGAACTTTTTTAGTTCCTTTTTCTTTATAAGACCAATGAGACGCAATACCTTTTTCAGCTATTTCATCCATTTCATATGTTCTTATTTGAACTTCAAACAGATGCCCATCTATACCGAAAATGGTGGTATGTAGTGATTGATACATATTTTCTTTTGGCATTGCGATATAGTCTTTAAACCTTTTGGGAATTGGACGATATTTTGAATGAATTAAACCAACTGCTAAATAACAATCGCTTACTTTTTCAACAAATACTCTTAAGGCTAAAAAATCATATATATCATTCCATTTTTTTCCATTATTTAATTTGTTGTAAATACTATAAACGCTCTTAACGCGCCCTTTTATTTCGAATGTTAAGCCATTTTCTTTTAATATATCAGAAATGCTTTCTTTCATTTCCTCAAGTACATCATTAAGTTCTTCTGTTGTTGCATTAAGTTTCTCTAATATGTCATTATATACTTCGGGTTTTAAGTATTTTAAACTTAAGTTTTCGAGTTCGCTCTTAATTGAATTTATACCAAGTCGGTGAGCAATTGGCACTAAAACGTTCATTGTTTCGTTTGCTTTTCTTTTTTGCTTGCGATCACTTACTGCCCAAATAGTTCGCATATTATGAAGGCGATCTGCTAGTTTGATATAAAGAACTCTAACGTCTTCTGCTAAACCAACTAAAACATTACGTAAATATGTTGCTGATGAGTCGGAATCATCCTGTAATTCAAGTTTATTTATAGTTGAAATTGCTTTTACTATGCTGGCAACATCTTTTGAGAAATTCTCTTCCAGATCTTCAAATGTATGAATTCCATTATTAATAGTTTCGTGTAATAATGCCGCTATTATTGTAGTTGCATCAACGTTTAATTCGGCTAGTATATACGCAACATTTAAAGGGTGCTTAATGTAATCTTCTCCGGTTAATCTTTTTTTACCCTCATGACTTTTTTCTGCGTACTCATATGCTCTTTTTATTTCATTTAATTTATCCGTATCCTTTATATTCTTTTCTAATTTTTTTAGTAAATCTGCAATAGTTATTTCCTGTTGCATAATTATCCTCCTTTAGAGTAAATTGTCTTGTTCTATAACACGATGATAATTTTCAATTTGTTTTTTCATATAATTATCAAATTCTATATTTTTGGTATTTAATATATCATCGACCATTTTGTCTAGTGTTAAATTTACGTTATTTTTCCAAACATATTGTTTTAAATAATTCCAAATATCTTCCTCGTGGATATAATTTATTCCTTTGCCATTTAATTCTTTTTTCTTACTTCTTAAGGCAGGCAAAAGTCTAGTATATAACTCATTTAAAGATTTAAATTTTACTTCATCCATAATATCACCTTTTAGACTAATTTTTGCGTCTTCTCATATAGTTATTATATAACAATTTTAGAACAAATTAAAGGTGGTTTATGAAAAAGAATAAGTTTTTAGAATCAACGATAATACTACTAATTGGTGGGTTTGTAACGAAGTGTTTAGGATTTATTATTAGAATAGTTTATACAAGAATGGTTGGTAGTGATGCTATTAGTTTATATACTATCGTTACTCCTACTTACTCATTACTTTTAACTATTGCCACATTATCACTGCCGATTGCTATATCAAAACTTATAGCTGAAGAAAAAGTAAGTAGCAAAAAGATTCTTGTATCTTCCTCAGTTATTACATTAATATTAAATGTCGTTGTTATATTTTTAATGCTTTTCTGTAGTAAATTTATTGCTGTAAATTTATTAAAAGAACCACGTGCCGAAATTCTCTTAATAGCAATGTCTTTAACATTTCCGTTTGTAAGTATTTCAAGTATTATAAAAGGATATTTTTATGGAAAACAGAAAATGATACCTCATACAATATCAAATGTAATTGAACAAATAGTAAGAATTGCTCTTATATATCTGGTTATTCCACCACTAATTGATAAAGGTGTTGTGTATGCTGTTATGGGACTTATACTTTTATCTATAGCATCAGAAACTGCATCGATAATTACATTTTTATTCTTTTTACCAAGAAAATTTACAATAAAAAAGGAAGAAATAAAACCTGATCTAGGTACAATAAAAAACATATTGAATATAAGTTTGCCTACAGTTTCTTCTAGATTAATTGGCAATATTGGCTTCTTTTTAGAACCTATTATTTTAACAAATATTCTTTTATATAGTGGATATTCCAATAATTATATTTTAGCCGAGTATGGTGCATATAACGCTTATGCTATTTCTCTTCTTACAATGCCGTCTTTTTTTATAATGGCTATATCATCATCCTTAGTACCAGAAATAAGTAAATTCTACGCTAATAAAGATTATAAAATGGTTAAAAGGCGTTATAATCAGGCTATAGTCATCAGTTTTATTATTGGTTTATTCTTTTCGTTAATCATACTTTTTAATCGTAATTTTTTACTAAATACTTTATATAATACGACTGCAGGATCAAACTATATATTTGTATTAGCTCCTTTCTTTGTTTTATTTTATCTAGAAGGTCCTTTAGTAAGTACATTACAAGCTATTGGAAAAGCAAATGAAACAATGAAAATAACTCTTTTGGGGATTATCATAAAATTAAGTGTTATGGCTATACTTTCTTTATGCCATATTGGCATGTATAGTTTAGTTATTGCAGAAATAATTGATATTATATTCGTTGTTTTTATGAATATGAAAAAAATACACAAGTATATTTAACTTATGTATTTTAATTTACTTCTGCCTTTCTTATCAAAAATATTTTATTGCCTTTATAGAAAGCGTAGAAAACATCTTCGGGTTCTAAAGCTTTATTTGAAAGTTCATTTCTTAACCAAGTTTCATTTTTCTTGATAAACTTTAATGCTTTCTTTTGAATGGATCCATCAACTATTAATGGCATTGGATAATCAGTTTTAATTTTAAAAAAGTTATATTTGAATATCGAGAGTTTTCCATTGGGTTCCAGAAAAGCATATTCGACATCTTCTATGTTTCTTATTTCTTTTTGTCTTAAACTGACTAGCAAGTCATCCATGCTATAACGTTGTTTTATCATTTCATGATAGTTTATTTTTCCGTTACAGATGATTAATGATGGTTTGCCGCCAAGAAAAGTTCTAAATTTACGAGATTTAATTGAGATATAAGCTAATATTACTTCTAATAAAACTAAAATGATAATTGGTACGATCGTTAGAAATATTGAGTCTTTTATGTTTTCGATACTAATAGCTACTAATTCCGCTATTAATATTGATACAATAAGATCTATAATACCTAATTGTCCCACTTCTCTTTTGCCCATAATACGATATGCTAGAGTTATAAAAAAATAAAAGAATAACGTTCTAAATATAACTTGGAATAGTTCCATAATATCACCTAAAATTATTATGGGCAAAATCATATTATTTTAATCATAACATATAATTAATTAGGTGATTTTAATGAAAAGTTTACTTAAATATGCTAAATTAAGTGGAATATTTCTAGGCGCTATTATAGTTTCATCCTTGCTTTTTGGACTTTTAAACTTAATTGGTATGAGTTATAAAGTTACAATGGTATTAAATATCATTATTATGGTATTGCTATTTTGGGTTTTTGGCATTATTGAAGGTTTAAACGCTACTAAGAAAGGATTTATGGCTGGTTTTAAGATTGGTTTATTATTTATAGCTATACTTATTTTGGTTAATCTTATATTGTTTAGAACTCCTTTTATGCTTAGTAGATTGGTATATTATATTACCTTATTATTTTCAAGTGTATTTGGGGCAATGATTGGTATAAATAGAAAAAAGAAGGAATAATTATTCTGGGTAGAATTTTATTTCTTCTTTTTTTGTGATTTTAGATGATTCACTATAATATTTTTTTGTAATAGGATCGGCTTGTTTTTCTAAATATTTATTATTATATAAATCTTTTAGTGTAATAGTTTCACCAGTACATTTATCTTCATTCCAGCATTTTTTAGCTGCTTCAACAATTCTTTTTTCAGTAATCATATAAAGTTTATTGTTGTGATTTTTTACAACTTTATAAATAGTTGGACAACCGATTACAAAGATTAAGGCGATTATAGTTGTATAAATTATTACTTTATTTTTTTCCATATGACTCTCCATAATAATTTTTAATAAATTCTTCTCGCAAGTTTAAAATATTATCATTTTTAATACTTTCTCTTATTTCTTCCATTAAATGAGTTAAGAATCTAATGTTATGAATAGATAATAATCTGGCACCAAATGTTTCTTTTGCTACTATTAGGTGTCTTATATATGCTGCAGAATAATTTTTGCAAGCATAGCAATCACAATCTTTACTAATTGGATTAAAATCTTCTTTATATTTACTATTTTTGATATTTATTTTCCCATATTTAGTGTAAGCGTGTCCATGACGAGCTAATCTGGTTGGACTTACACAGTCAAAAAGGTCAATACCACGAATAACGTTTTCAATTAAGTCTATTGGATCTCCTACTCCCATTAAATAACGTAGTTTACCTTCTGGTAAATACTTAGTTGAAAATTCAACCATTTTATACATAGTAGGCTTATCTTCTCCTACGCTTGTCCCGCCAACTGAATAGCCATCAAAATCCATTTTTACTAATTCTTCGGCAGAATATTTACGAAGATCTTCATATTCTCCACCTTGAACTATTCCAAATAACATTTGGTTAGGATTTTTGTGAGCAGTTTTACCTCTTTTAGCCCATCTTAATGTTCTATCAACACTGTTTTTGCAATATTCATATGTTGCTGGATAACCAATGCATTCATCAAAACTCATAGCGATATCACTATCTAATTTATTTTGGATTTCAATCGATTTTTCAGGAGTTAAAAATAATGCATCTCCATTAATGTGGCTTTTGAATTTTACGCCATCTTCAGTTATATCTTTTGGTTTAGCTAATGAAAATACTTGAAACCCACCAGAATCAGTAAGAATTGGCCCATTATGATAATTCATAAAGTTATGTAATCCACCTGCTTTATTTACTATATCCTCTCCGGGACGTAACCATAAATGGTATGTATTGCTCAATATAATTCCAGCATTTACATCTTTTAATTCTTCTGGAGATAAAGTTTTTACAGTTGCTTCTGTCCCAACTGGCATGAACATAGGGGTATCATAATACTTCCCATTATATAAAAATTGGCCTAATCTGGCATCTGTGTGTTTTTCTTTTTTTATTAGTTCATATTCTAGTTTCAAAGTGTTCACCTCGCCCAAAAAAATTATAACATGTTTTTTAGTTATAATAAACACAGCTTGACAAAAATCTTTGTTTATTTTATATTATTAGAGCTTTAAGGTGATACATATGTATAATAAATATGAAATACATTATAGCTATAGGAGAATGCAAAAATTTTATTCTTCTCTGTATTTTACGCGTTTTGAAAAATTGGATTTAGAAAGACGCGATTTTTTAGATGCATTGGTTAAAAAAAATAAACTGTATTTTCATATGGATACTACTGATACTGCTTCTGTAGCAACATCTACCGCCACAAAGTTAGTAGAATCATCAATAAAAGATGCCTTTTTAAATGATGATGAAGTTATATATTTCTTTATTAAAATGGTAGACCCAGAATTTAGGTTTTTAGAAGTTTATGAAAGCGTAATGAATATCAAAGAAATGCAAATGACTTCAATTTTGAATTTTGGTTATTATGATAACGTGCTTATACACTTGGAAAAAGTATACAACAAAAAATTTCAAGTATTTGGGCCAGATGAATTATGGACTAGAGAATCAATAAAAAGGACTAGAAAACTTTTAGACTAGTCTTTTTTTAATGTCAATTTAATTTCGGGTTGTTTTAATAAATTTAAATAACTATAATATGCTAAGTAATATGATTTTAGCAGTTGTATTTTTTCAGTTTGAGAAACTTGATCGGGAATATAGTTAACAATCGGATCGCTTAATGGTTTAAAAACATCATTTAATGTTTCCTGAATTTGTAAACCTTCTAATTGTATTTTTGTATTATGATTAATTATATCAATCCCGTATTTTTTTATTGATTTTTTAATTGTAATAGATAAAGATGTTTGCATAAACTTTAGTTCTTCAGCACTTAGGTTTATATTTCTTTTTATTTTAAAGTTATCATCAAATGCATAGGCTAAAAATTCTTGGTATTTTCCTTTAAATGTACTAGCAATATATTTCATTTGAGATCTCGTTATATTGTACTTTGCTAATAAATCACCATATGTTTTCTGATAAGGTTTTAAATAACCATGATTTATTATTTCTGTAATTTTTTTGTAAACATAATTAAACATATATCTTTTTTCAGAATGTTTC
>X208_Red_Sheep__coassemble_10_pt1 | contig 16918 bp, 17 predicted proteins | sample X208_Red_Sheep__metabat2_low_PE_001 | metagenome-assembled genome bin X208_Red_Sheep
ATATTACTATTACTTTTTTCATATACTTGCCCTTTCTAACAAAATATTGTTTATAATTAAATGTTTTTATTCAAAAAAACAAAGATTTTACTCTTTGTTTATTATAAATATCATTCTATCTCTATTAGTATAGTCTTGTTTTAGAACAAATTCACTATTTGGATAATATTTATTAGCATATTTTTTTATATCCATAGCTTGTTCCATACCAATTTCAAACGCTAATATGCCGTTTTTATTTAAATGACCAACAGACTTCTTTATTATTTCTTCATAAAATATTAAACCATCATGTTCTGCAAATAACGCATTTTGTGGTTCATACTTAGTTTTCAGATCAACAGTATCCCCTATTTTAATATAGGGTGGATTACTGATGATTAAATCATAGTTACCAACTATGCCTTCATCAAGAATATTGTTTTCTATAAATTCTATATTAACATTATTTAGTTTAGCATTTGATTTAGCAACTTTTAAAGCTTTAGCACTAATATCAATAGCATAAACATTAGCATTTAAATTCTTGGCTAAGGAAATAGCAATGCACCCACTACCTGTCCCTATATCTAATACGTTAGGATTTATAATATTTTTTTCTTTTAGAAGTTTAATAGTATTATCTACTAGTAATTCAGTTTCGTAACGAGGTATTAAAACATTTTCATCAACATTAATTGGACAACCATAAAAATCTACATTACCAATTAAATATTGAATAGGATAATTTTCTTTTAACTTGTTTGCAATGTAACTCTCGTCATATTTTTTTAATGCTAATTCCCAATCAGGTTTTGAAATATAATCTGGCCTATTCAAAAGTTTCTCCTGCTAATTTCAAACGCATATCTTCATTTATTAAAGCTTCAATTATTGGATCTACATTTCCATCCATTACTCTATCTAATTCCATTATAGAATAGTTGATACGATGATCAGTTACTCTGTTTTGAGGATAATTATAAGTTCTAATTTTTTCTGATCTATCTCCAGTACCAATTTTAGATTTTCTAGTAGCACCAACTTCAGATTCTTGTTTACGAGTTATTTCATCATTAATTTTAACTTTTAATAGTTGCATTGCTCTATCTCTATTTTTTAATTGGCTTCTTTCAGTTTGACAAGTAACTACTACACCTGTTGGTACGTGAGTTAGTCTAACTGCAGAGTTTGATGTATTAACTGATTGTCCTCCAGCACCACTTGAATGGTATACATCCATTTTAATATCACTTTCTTTAACATCAATGTTTACTGTTTCAACTTCAGGCATTACTAAAACTGTAGCAGTTGAAGTATGTACTCTACCTTGAGTTTCTGTTGATGGTACTCTTTGTACTCGATGAGAACCGCTTTCATATTTCATTTTAGAGTAAACATTATTTCCTTTAACTATAAATTCAACTTGTGAAAAACCACCACTAGTTCCAGCTATTTCATTAATAACTTCAATTTTCCAGCCTTGTTTTTCAGCATAATAAGAGTACATACGGAATAAATCTCCAGCAAAAATATTTGCTTCATCTCCACCTGCTGCTCCACGGATTTCCATAATAACGTTTTTGCCATCATTTTCATCTTTTGGAACTAATAAAATTTCTAATTCTTTTAAAAGCTCTTCTTTTCTTGCTGATAAACTTTCAACTTCTAATTCAGCCATTTGTTTTAATTCTGGATCTGCTAACATCATATTAGCGTCATCTATTTCACTAAGAACTTTTTTATATTCTTCATATTTTATTACTGTTTCCTCTAAATCACTATGTTCTTTTGATAATTCCTTAAGTAAATTATAGTTGTTCAATACTTCAGGATCTGTTAATCTTTCTTTTAATTCATTGTATTTTTCAACAATACTATCTAATCTATTAAACATCGCAATTCCTCGCTTTCTTACTAATTATAGCAAATATTCCCTTAAATTTAAAGCAAACAGTTATAAACTGTTTGCTTCATCTTCATCAACGTCAATTACAACTAAATCTTGTAAATCGTCTTCGTCTTCATCATCTGTATCATCTGCTTCATAGAAGATATCTGTTTCATCTTCTTCTGGTTCAGGTTCTTCTTCAGTTTCTACTACTTCTGTTAAAGAATCATCATCTTCTTCATCTATAACGATTTCTACATTATGTTTAGTTCTTAAATCCCAATAGCCATTTTCTAACATAGTGAATTTTTTATCAGTTGATAGCATTTCAAAAAAATCAGCGATTTTATTTTCAAATTCTGCATCACTTAAATGTAGAACTTCACAAACCTTTTTAAATAGGTCAAAAATTTTCATTTTTTTACCAGATTCTTCTAAAATTAATGCTGCAATATCATCATACCCCATTAATTCTAATTCTTCTTGTGAAATATCCTTTAATTTCATATAAATTCCTCCTAATGTTTATAATTGCTATGTGTTAAAATTCTATAGATATTGTATGCATTTACAAACACATCATTCAACATTATACGTAATTTTTTAAAATAAGCAATACCTATTTAATAAATTTCACAAAAATTACATTTTTTCTATAACTTTTACACCAACTATTGTCATTGCAGATGCTAAGACTTTAGCAGAAATTTCACATAAAGCTAATCTTGCTTGTGTTAATTCCTTATTATCTGTTACTACACGAAGATTGTTATAGAATTTATTAACTAATGCTGCTAAATCTAAAGCATATCTAGTTACATAGAAAGTTTCATGAGCTGCTAAAGCTTCTTTTAATACTTCTGGGAACTGATCTAAGTGTACTAATAGCTCTGTTTCTTCAGCTTCAGTTAGTAAACTTACATCAGCAGAATCTACTAGGTATTCTTTTGATTTATTTAAAATTGATTTTAATCTTACATAACTATATTGAATATAGACACTAGAATTTCCATCAAAACTTATAGCTTGTTCTAATGAGAATACTGCATCTTTAATTCTCTCTGTTTTTAGCACACTAAATGCTACAGCACTTACACCAATATCAGTTGCTAGATCTTCTGCTAAATTTTTTCCTTCTAATGCTTTTTTTGCTTTAGCTATACTAGCTTCAAAAATATCTTTCATTACTGGAGTATTTCCTTCACGACCAGATATTTTTCCGAATTCAGTTGATAATCTTCCATAGCCAACGTGTTCAAGATTTCTAGCCCAGTCAAAGCCTGCTAAATCTAATACTTTAAAGAACGATTCAAAGTGATGTTTTTGCTCTATGCCTGTTACATATAGGCTTTTATCAAATTTATAACAATTGTATCTATCAACTGCGGCTGCTAAATCACGAGTTGTATATAAAGATCCTCCATCACTACGTTCAACTAAACACATTCCCATATTGAATTTGTTTAAATCAATACATTTAGCTCCTTCACTAACAACTACTAAACCTTTTTCTTCTAAAAGATTCATTATGTCTTTAGTTTTATCTGAATAATAGTATTCTCCACGCCAATCATCAAAATCTATATCTAATAGTTTATATATTCTTTTTGCTTCTTCTAATGCAATTGATTTAAACCAGTCACATAATTCATTTGCTTCTTTGTCGCCTTTTTCTATTTTTAAACTCCAAGCTCTTGCATCTTCAATTAATTCTGGATTATTTTCTTCTTCTTTAGCAAATAAGGCATATAATCTTTGGATTTCATCTACACCATATTTTTCTACTTCTTCTTTATTGCCTCTTAGTTTGTACATAGCAATAATTTTTCCAAAAGGTGTTCCCATATCTCCAATGTAATTAATTCTAACTACTTTATATCCTGAATTTTCATATAATTTTGCTAAACATTCACCAATTACTGTTGTACATAAATGTCCAATATGAATATGTTTTGATAGTGTTACACTTGAATAATCTATGCATATTGTTTTACCATTACCACTATCATTTTTTCCATAATTATCGTTGTTATGAACATTATTATATACATGAGTCGCCACTTCTTTTTTATTCAAAACAATATTAATATATGGACCTACTGGAATCATTTTTGAAACTATTCCTTTACAAGTTATTTCGTTACAGATTTCAGTTGCAATAATTGCTGGAGATTTTTGTTTAATTTTAGCTAATTTAAAGCAAGGTATAGAATAATCTCCTTCTAATTCGCTAGGAACACTAGAAATATCGTTTGGTAGTATTTCTTCTATATTTAAATCTTTTAATATTTGTTCTTTTATACTCATTTTTATTCTCCTTCCAAGATAAGTTTTATTGCTTTATCGTTTGTTTCAAGTTGATAAGCTATTATTAAATTACTGTTATCTTTTATTTGATCAAAGTAATTAACTTTAATAGTAAGTTCATAATTTAATTCCTTTAAATTATATAAAGCTTCTTCTTTGTTACTATTAATAATAAGTAAGAATTCATCATTTTCTCTAGTTACTTTAATATTGTCTTCAATAAACTCTATTTTATTATTACAAGTATCATCTTGATAAACTAAAGTATTATCATTTGTTTTTTTAAAATCATATTCATTATAAAAAACATCACCAATGAATATTTTAACACTTTTAAAATTATTCAAAAGAAGTTCACCTCTTTTTTTTAAAACATTATAACATAACAATATAGTAAATGCACTTATATTTTAAAAATTTTTATTCATAATAATAATGGGTGTTTAACGTGAAGCTTTTAAGATTTTTAATAAAACTAGGAATATTTTTAGCTATTGCTTTTGTAGTATGTATAGCTGGGCTTTATACATATGCATTTTTTAGCCCAAAATTAGAATTAAAGACTGCTAATAGATTCTTTTTATATGATAATAACGAGACACTAGTTTATCAAGGATCTGGCAATAGTGAATGGGTAAATTTTGAAGATATAAATTCAAATTTAATTAATGCTGTTATAAGTGTAGAAGATAAGAATTTTTATGAACATCATGGATTTGATTATTTAAGAATCGCCAGTGCAATGCTTACTAACATAAAAAATAAATCAATAGTTCAAGGTGCATCAACTATTTCTCAACAATATATTAAAAATATGTATTTAGATTTTGCAAAAACTTGGGATCGTAAGATTGAAGAAGCTTTTTTAACATTAGAATTAGAAGTTCATTATGACAAAAAATCTATTTTAGAAGGTTATTTAAACACTATTAATTATGGTCAAGGTAACTATGGCATAGAGGCAGCTAGCAATTATTATTTTAATAAAAAACCAGCTGAATTAACTTTGGAAGAAGCTATAATGTTAGCAGGGATACCTAAAAGCCCTAATAAATATAATCCTGTATCAGATTATGATGCTTGTATAAAAAGAGCAAAAATAGTTGCTAAGTCTATGGTAAATAATGAATATATCACAGAAGAAGAATATAATAAATTGTTTCAAAATGAAATAGTTATATATGGTAAAAACAACGAAAGTAATATTCAAACATTAATGTATTATCAAGATGCTGTATTAGATGAATTAGAAAGTTTAGCAGAAATACCTTCTTCATTAATCGAATCTGGAGGATTAAAAATATATACGAATTTAGACTTAGAAGCTCAAAAAGCTTTAGATAATTCTATTAAAACTTATTTAAAAGATAATTCTATGCAAGTAGCTAGTGTTGTAGTTGATCCAAATACTGGTGGGGTAATGGCTTTAACGGGAGGTAAGGATTACGCGAATAGCCAATATAATCGCGCTACTCAAGCTAAAAGACAAGTTGGATCTACTATGAAACCGTTCTTATATTATGCAGCTTTAGAAAACAATTTGGTATCATCATCTTCTTTTTCTAGTGAAGCAACTACTTTTTCTTTATCAAATGGTAAAACGTATACTCCAGCTAATTTTGCTAACAGGTATGCAAATAAAAATATAACTATGACAGCAGCTATCGCTATGTCTGATAATGTTTTTGCTGTTAAAACTAATTTGTTTTTAGGATCAGATACTTTAGTAGAAGTTAGTAAACGTGCTGGTATTAAAGGAGAATTACTTTCTGTTCCTTCATTGGCTTTAGGAACTAGTGAATTAACTATGCTTGATTTTGCTGCCGGTTATACAACACTAGCAAGTGGTGGGTATAAACGTGATATACATTTTATAGAAAGAATTGAAGACTTAGAAGGAAATGTATTATATGAACATGAAGATAAAAATAATTTAGTATTAAATCCCAATTATACATATATTTTAAACGAAATGCTTACAAGTACAACTAATTCTGTATTTACTGATTATACTAAACCAACTGCACTTTCTATAGCTTCTAAACTATCAAGAAAATATGCGATAAAAACCGGAACTACTACAACGGACTTTTGGACTGTTGGTTACAATCCAGATGCACTTATGTTGGTTTGGACAGGACACGATAATAATAAGGAAGTTAGCTCTAGTGATAGTAGAATAACTAAAAATATCTGGGCTGATACAATCGAAACCATAATGAGTGAAAAAAAAGAAAAGTGGTATGATACTCCAGAAAGTGTAATTGGAATACCACTAAATGCAATTACTGGCGAAGCTACAAATAATACAGAAGAAGCAGCTATTTTTTATTATGTAAAAGGTAGTGAAAATACTGTATTCAAAGAAGAAGAGTAACTATTTCTAGTTACTCTTTATTAATTTTAATATTTATTTGATAATTATTATCTAAATCTAATTCTTCAATATCTATAATAAATCCTTTGGCATTCAAGGCTTCTACGCAACCTCTAACTGAATTGATGGCTGTTTTTAAATCTAATCCTTCTTCAATCTTTTGTTTTTCTTCATATTCAGGATCTAACGTATCAATCATAGATATAGGATCAACATAATCATCGTCATTCATAATCGGAAGCATTTCGCTTGTAGGTTCTACTACTGGAATTTCTTCTATTGTAGGTGGAGTAAGCACATTAAAATCGTCATCTAAAGATTCTATTTCTTCCTCTACTTCTTCTTGTGGTATAACTGGAGCTACAAAAGTTTCTTCCTTCGCTTCTGTAAGTTCAATTTCATTATTTTCTTCAATTGTTGGATTACTATTAAAAATATTTGGAGTTGGCTGTTCAACATCCACATTCATATTAACTGCTTCATCTTCTAAGAAATTAAAAAATTTGTTAGGCATTGGGTTTATATCTTCTTGAACTTTATTAACTGGAGCTTCATAGAAATTTTTGTTTTGTTGAGGTTCTGGGTTAATATCTGTTGCAGTAGATTTTATTTCCTCTATATTTGGATTTATATTTATAATAGGAGCTTCTCCATCAGAATCAGACCCATTAAGTTCTTTTTTTAGTTCCATATCTAATTGTCTTACTGTTAATCTTTCCTCTAAAATTCTCTTTAACCATTTTCTTTGTTCATCTTGTGATTCAATTACAAGTAATGCTCTTGCATGACGTTCTGATATTTTTTCGTTAAGTAAAGCATCTTGTACTTCTTCTGCTAAATTTAATAAACGTAATTTATTAGCAATAGCTGATTGAGATAATCCCATTTTTTTAGCTAATCCTTCTTGAGTCATATACCCTTTATCTAAAATGTTTTTATAAGATTTAGCTTCTTCGATCGGAGTTAAATCTTTTCTTTGAACATTTTCAACTAATGCTACTTCTGCACTAGTATTGTCATCTATATTAGCAATAACAGCTGGAACTTGAGTTAATCCAGCCATAGTAGCAGCTTTATAACGTCTTTCACCAGCAATTATTTCATATTTATCTCCAAGTTTTCTTAGAACTAAGGGCTGAATAATTCCGTGTTGTTTAATAGAGTTTGATAACTCTTGTAGGGCTTTATCATCAAAGCTCAATCTTGGTTGAAAACGATTTGGAATTATATCTTCGATAGGTACTTGTAAAATTTCAGAATCCAAATTCATCCTATACGCCCTCTTTCTATTCTTATCACCATTTTACTCTATTTACTAGTAATTTTCAATGGCTTTTTTACTATTTTGTCATAAGATCTAGGATATGTATTTGGTACTTCATTATTTCTTTTTATAGACAATATTGTTCTTTTACTATTTTCAATTGGTAATAAAAATTCAGATATATTTATTACACCAGAATTTAATACTTTTAATGTTTCTTTAGTTTCTTCAAGTTCAGTTGTAACATCGCCTTTAAGTGTTATAAACACACCTTCATCATTAAGTAATGGTAAACATAATTCACTTATAATTCTTAAATGTGATACTGCACGCGCTGTTACTACATCAAATTTATATCTATTATTTTTTACAAAGTTCTCAATTCTATCATTAATAATGATAACATCTTTAAATTCTAATTTTTTACAAATATAAGACAAAAACTTTGTTTTTTTATTATTAGAATCAAGTAATGTTAAATTAATATTTGGAAAAACAATTTTTAAAACTACTCCAGGGAAACCTGGCCCTGTTCCGACATCAATAACTAATTCTTTATCTAGATTAATATTTTTAACTATTGTTAATGAATCATAAAAATGTTTTAGATAAACATCTTCTACATTTCTTATCGCAGTTAAGTTAGTATGTTTATTGTATTCTAGTAATTCCTTACAATAAATATCAAATTCTGCTAATTGTTTATCAGTTAGATTCAAACCTAACTTCCCTACTTCTTCTATAAACTCTTCTTTATTCATTTTTACTATATTCCTTTTTTAAATAAACAGCCAATATGGAAATATCTACAGGATTAACTCCACTAATTCTTGCTGCTTGCCCAATTGAAATAGGTCTAATTTTTTCTAATTTTTGGCGAGCTTCACTAGCTAAATTATTAACTTTACTATAATCAATATCTTCAGGTATTAATTTTTCTTCTAGTTTACGAGTTTTTTCAGCTTCTTTATACGCTTTTTTAATATATCCTTCATACTTAATTTCAATTTCCACTTGTTCAATTATATCTATTTCATATGGTATATCTATAAAGTTTTTTAAAAACTTAATATTAATTTCGGGTCTTTTTAGTAAACTTAAATAACTCATAGTTGATCTTGGAACTTCTATATTATTTTCATTAAATACTTCTGCAACTTCAGCATTTATCTTAAGTTTGTTTTCTCTTAGTAATTCTTTTAAATTTTCAATTTTTTTCTTTTTATCTAATAATTTATTATATTGTTCTTCTGTTACACAACCATTTTGATATGCTATTTCTCTTAAACGAAGATCTGCATTATCATGACGTAAGATAAGACGGAATTCTGCTCGAGATGTTAACATACGATAAGGTTCTGCTGTTCCTTTAGTTACTAAATCATCAATTAAAACTCCAGTATAAGCTTCATCTCTTTTTAAGATTACTGGATCTTTACCATTTAATTTATTAACTGCATTTATTCCAGCTATTAAGCCTTGAGCGGCGGCTTCTTCATAACCACTAGTTCCATTTATTTGACCTGCAGTAAATAAATTTTCAACTACTTTTGTTTCTAGGGATGGTTTTAATTGTAATGGATCGATTGCGTCATACTCAATTGCATAAGCCCATTTAGTAATAACTGCATTTTCTAATCCTTCTAAACTATGAACCATCTCTAATTGAACATCTTCTGGCATACTAGTTGAAAAACCTTGTAAATACCATTCATCATAATATAAACTTTCTGGTTCTAAAAATAATTGATGTCTTTCTTTATCATTAAATCTAACTATTTTGTCTTCAATTGATGGACAATAACGTGGACCTACTCCAGTCACATGTCCCCCATACATACTTGATTTAGATAAATTATTGTTGATAATTTCATGTGTTTTAGCGTTTGTATAAAGTAGGAAACACTTTTGTTGTTCATCTATTTTATATTGTGGATTACCATCAACACTAAATGTGTGTAATTCTTGGTCTCCTAATTCGTCTTGCATTACAGAAAAATTAATAGAATCTGCTTTAATACGAGGCGGAGTTCCTGTTTTAAGTCTTTGGATATTAAATCCAACTTCTTTTAATGAATCACTTAAGTAGTTTGATCTTCTTTCACCATGAGGTCCTCCCGGAGTATTTTTTGATCCGATTAAAATACTTCCTTTAAGATATGTTCCAGTTGTTAAAATTAACGCATCACAATATAATTTTTCAGCATTTTCTAATGTTATCCCCACAATTTTGGAGTTATCAACAATTATTCCTTCAGTCATAGCTTCAATGATTGTTAAATTTTTTGTTGATTCTAATTCTTTTAACATTTCCTTTGGATATGTAATTTTATCAGCTTGAGCACGTAATGAACGAACTGCAGGGCCTTTGGCATTGTTAAGCATCTTGATTTGGAAATGCGAACGATCCGCAACTTTACCCATTAAGCCGCCTAAAGCATCGATTTCACGCACAATAATACCTTTAGCAGTACCACCTATTGATGGATTACAAGGCATATCTGCGATATTTTTAATGTTAGCAGTTACTAAAGCTGTTTTCTTACCCATAACTGCACTTATATGTGCAGATTCACAACCTGCATGTCCACCACCAACAACTATTACATCATATTTCATAATTCACCTACTTTCCTAAGCAGAAATTTGTAAATAATTCATCAAGAAGAGCATCTTGATAGTTTTCTCCAATAATTTCTCCAAGAAGATCCCAAGCTTGTTTTATATCTATAGCAAGCATATCTACTGGAATTTCATTACTTAAATTTTTCATACAATGTTCAATTGACTTGTTAGCTTTTTTAGCTAAATCAATTTGACGTACATTAGATAAATATGTCATATCTTTCGTTTCAATTTTATCTAAATTAAATATAGATACTATTTTTTCTTTTAATTCATCTAATCCTTTAAGATCTTTTGTATTACCATTAACAATATTATATTTATCTTTATCAATTAGTAATTTACTTTTTAAATCTGTTTTATTAATAAATACAATATTTGTATAATCTTTTATTTTTTCTAATAATTCTTTATCTTCATCTGTTAATTCTTCATTATTATTTAATACTAAAATTACTAAATCACACTTTTTAATAGTCGCTAGACTTTTATCTACCCCTATTTTTTCTACTACATCCTCAGTATCACGAATTCCAGCAGTATCAATAAAGTTAATTAAAATACCATTAATGATAGCCTGTCCCTCAACTGTATCACGTGTAGTACCAGCAATATCTGTTACAATTGCTTTCTCTTCATCAAGTAAGGCATTTAAAATACTGCTCTTCCCTACATTTGGACGACCAATTAAAGCAACATTTAATCCCTCACTTAAAATTTTACCATTACGAGCAGTAGCAATAAGATCTTTTAACTCATCATTAATAATAGTTAATTTAGGCAATAAATTACTATGAGTAACTTCTAAGGCATCTTCGTATTCTGGAAAATCAATATTAACTTCAATATTAGCAAGTAACTCAACTAAAATACTTCTTAAGTTTCTTATTTTTTTAGCTAAATTACCATTTACCCCATTTAATGCGATAGTACGAGCACTATCAGATTTAGATTTTAATAAAGCATCAACTGATTCTGCTTGAGTTAAATCTATTCTGCCATTTAAGAATGCTCTTTTAGTGAATTCTCCCGGTTCAGCAATTCTTGCTCCACCTTCAAGGACTAATTCTAATACTTTATTGGTTGTGGAAATACCACCATGACAGTTTATTTCTACTACATCTTCTAAAGTGTAAGTTTTAGGAGCACGCATGATAGAAACTAGTACTTCATCTACTTCTTTTTCACCATCACAAATATAGCCATAACTAATTGTATGACTTTCAACTTTTGTAAGATCTTTCCCCTTAAATATATTATTAACTATTTCAATAGCATTTTCTCCACTTACACGAATAATAGAAATAGCTCCTACACCTAAAGATGTAGATATTGCACATATTGTATCTTCCATGACTTCCCACTTCCCGCAAGGTATTATAACACAAAAAAAGCATAATATCATTATTTTTATTATGCTTCTATTTTTGGTTATACTGTCTTGTTTGTTTCATTTTATTAACTATTTCAACATCTCTATCCACATTAATAAATAAAATGTGAGGTTCAATATTTAGAGATTTTGCAATACTTTCAATTTTTGGTATTGTCGGACAATGCAAACCTCTTTCAACATCAGTTATGTATCTTGGACTTAATTTACTTAATTCAGCTAATCTTTCTTGCGAATAATTTTTAACATATCTAAAATATTTAATATTAAAAATAAGTAAATCTCTTAAATTATCAAACTTCAACTTCATAAAATACTACCTCTATTTATAATAGTATGATATTATTTACTGCAAAATATTCACACGAACTATTTACTGCAAGTTATTTTTGTGATACTATAAATTAGAAAGGAGTTTAAGAATGAAAAAATGTAAGCATTGTCAAACTGAAATTGATGCCAAAGCTAAAGTTTGTCCTAATTGTAGAAAGAAACAAGGTATGCCTGTTTGGTTAATTATCATTATTGCAATAGTTGCTATTATTGTTATTTCTAGTATTGCTGGTGGTAACGAAGAAAAATTCGAAACCGATTACAGTCAAAGTGATGTTGTAACTTATAACGATGTTAATTATTCAATCATTAAAGTTGAAAAAACTAAAGGATCAAATGAATATTGCGAGCCTTCTGAAGGTAAAGAATATGTTAAAGTTACTGTAAGAATAGAAAATAACAGTGATGAAACTATTTCTTATAATGGCTTAGACTGGCAAATGATAAACGCTAATGGTGTTGAAGATGCGTGGGGTAGTTATACTTGTGACGATGATGAAACCTTATCTTCTGGAGATTTAGAAAAAGGTGGTCATATTGAAGGCGTTTTAGTTTGGGAACAAAATATTGGAGATGATAACTTAAGACTAAGATACTATGATAACGTTTTATTTGATGAAGAATATACTTTCCAATTTAAACTTGATTAACAAAAAAATCTACTGAAATTAAATCAGTAGATTTTTTAATTATCTTTTGGTTTAATAACAACACATCTGTTTGGTTCTTCACCAATACTTTCAGTATATACTCCTCTGAAGTTTGTTAATGCATTGTGAACAATTCTTCTTTCATAAGAGTTCATACTATCTAGTGTTGTTTCTACTTTTGTTTTAGCAACTTCTCTTGCTACATTCTTAGCTAATCGTTCTAATCTTTTTAATTGCTTAGTTTTATAGTCTTCAACATCTAGTGAAAGATATGGAAAAGTTCCTATTTCATTATAAATGATTTGTTTACAAACAGTTTCTAAAGCTTTTAGAGTTTGTCCATTCTTACCTATTAATATAGGATTATTGTTTGAATACATTTTTATAATGATTTGCCCTTCTCTAATCATTGATTCAAAAGTTACTTCTAGTCCCATTTTTGCTAAAAGTTCTTTTAAGAACTTTTTTAGATAATCTTGGATTTCTTGTAGAGATATTGCTTCCACTACTAGTGTTGTTCCTTTAAACAAACCACCTTTTTGTTCTTTTCTTGTATAAAGAAATTCATTGTCTGCTAAATTATTTTCTGATTTGATTGCTTCTATAATTTCTTCTAATACTTTTCCTTCTTTTACTATCTTGTTCATTTTCTATACTCCTTTTTTCATTGCTAATTTATCTTTGATTGATAATTTTTTGTCTTTCTTATCTTTTTTACTCCCTTTATGATCTTCATGATCTGAAAGTTTTTTAAAGATATAGTTTTGTAATATTATAAATCCATTTGTTACAACCCAATATAATGCGATTGCTGTTGATAAATTAAATGATGCAATTACGATAAATACTAACATAAATGTTAACATATGTTTCATTTGTTTATCTTGATCAGCATTTCCTGTAGATGCCATTGACTTTTTAAATGAGAAATATGTTGTTAAGAATATTAATATAATTAATAAAATATATAAGTATTTACCTTGTTTTAATCCAATTAATGGAGTCATACCTAAGTTAAGTCTGAATAATGAATCTTCAAAGATTGCAGGTACTCTATTGATTGCTTCTAAGAAAGCAAAGAATAATGGAAGTTGAATAAATGACATTAAACAACTACTCATTGGATTAATACTATATTTTTTATATACAGCCATTGTTTCTTGACTCTTTGCCATCATTGAATCTGTGTCAGTTCTATTAGCATATTTCTTTTCAATTCTTTGAATTTCTGGAGTAGCCTTTTTCATATTTTCAGATTGACTTTGTGTCTTTTTAGCAAAAGGCATTAAAATTAATCTAATAGCTAATCCTACTAACATTACAGCAACACCAAAATTTTTAACTAAGATACCTAGTTTTAAAATTACGTATGCCAGAGGTTTTACAAATACACCTTCCCATAAAGATGCACTCTTATTTGAATTAAGTTTAAAATTCTTACATTCAGGTAATTTTTTTAATGATATTTTTAATTGATCTCCATGTTTTTCATATAATTTAATTAAATCTTTATCAGTTGGACGACATAAGATATTATTTGGTACAACTTGTCCAGTCTTTTCAAAAGTTATACTTTTATTTTTATCATCAGTTATATAATTGCCACATCCTGATGTTAATAAAATTGTAATTACTAACACTAATGCCATTATTTTCTTTTTCATTTATTTCACCTTTTCTATTAATTGTACTAGATTATCATTTAGTGATTGATGATCTAAACTCAAACTTTCCTTCTTAACTATTATAATATAATTATAGCCCTTTTGAAATAATAATTTGTTATTATCGACAATAGATCTTATTTTTCGTTTGTATCTATTACGCACAACAGCATTCCCTACTTTTTTACCTACCGCGATACCAAATTTTAAATCACCTTCGCTAACCTTATTATAATATAAAACAAAATATTTGTTTTTAAGTACACTTCCTGTAGCGATTATATTATTAAATTTTCTATTGTCTCTTACTATTTCTCTTTTTTTCATAAATATCATTCCTATTTTATTATATCATAGTAAAAAAACCACAATGCGTGGTTTTATTTAGTAAGTCTTTTACGACCTTTTGCTCTTCTACGTTTTAAAATATTTGTTTCTTTACGTGCGAAAAATCCATGTTTTTTACTTTTCTTACGATTATTTGGTTGATATGTTCTCTTCATAATTTGCACCTCCATAACTAAATAAGCTTCCTTATTATAATATTACATTCATAAAAATGTCAAGAAATTTCTTAATATTGTGAATAATTATATTAGTTATTCACTTTTTATTTTTATAAACATATTAATTGTTGATTAAATATTACATTTATGTTGATAATTTGTGGATAAACTTTTTACGTAAAGGAACGATTCGACCGAATAAAAATCAAGATTTTGTTGACGTCTAATATGAGATATAAACATTATCAACTTTTTGCATCAAAAAATTATATGTTAATTGTTAATATTTTTTAACAAAAATTTGTGGATTGTGTTGATATCTTTATTTTTTTGCGGTATTATAAGCAACAAATTGTGAATAACTGCTGTGGATAAGTTTTTTATAAACAATTTTACTTTCATTTTAATAAAATTTGAGATACAATGAAATCAAGTAAAAATGTAGTCGGGGTGAGGGTATTGAAAACAGATGTTTTATGGCAAAATTTTTTAGCTGAAGTTTCTGAACAAGTCAGCCCAACTACGTTTAATGTTTGGTTTAATGATTTAAATCTAATAAAAATAGATATGGATAAAATAACTATCCAAGTACCTATGGTAGTTCATAAAACCATGTTAGGTAATACTTATTATTCTTTAATTGAAAATATATTTTATTCTTTAACAGGAAAAAATTATACTTTCGATTTTGTATTAGAAGAAGAAATAAACGTTGTTGATAACTTAAACGAAGTTGTTAATAACGAAAATATAGATGAAGAATGGGAAACCAATCTTAATCCTAATTTAAACTTTGAAAATTTTGTTGTAGGTAATACTAATAGACTTGCTTATGTTTCAGCTAGAGCTGTTGCAGAAGCGCCAGGACAAATACATAATCCTTTGTTTTTGTATGGAAAAAGTGGGTTAGGTAAAACTCATTTGATGCATGCGATCGGTAATTATATAAGTGAAACTTCAAAAAAGAAGGTTTTATATGTTACGTCCGAAGAATTTATGACTGATTTTACAGGAATAGCAGATATTAATAAGAGTGTTACTTCAATAGATTATGCGAATCAATTTAAAAATAAATATCGTAATGTTGATGTATTAATAATTGATGATATTCAATACTTAGTAGGAGCAGAGAAAACACAACAAGAATTTTTCCACACATTTAACTCATTACATAAGACTGGAAAGCAAATAATAATAAGTTCTGATAGATCTCCAGATGATTTAAAGAAACTAGAAGAGAGATTAAGATCTAGATTTATGTGGGGCTTACCAGTTGATATTTATCCACCTGATTTTGATTTAAGATGTCGAATTATTAAACTAAAGATTGCTAACACTTCGATAGCTAATATGATGAGTGATGAAGTAATTGAATATATCGCAAATAGTTGTCAAAATGATGTTAGACATATTGAAGGAACAATAAACAGATTAATGGCTTATACAGCAATGATTGTTCCAGAAAAAATAGATTTAGAGTTTGCGTGTGAAGCTCTAAGAGATTATGTTAATACTAATATATATACTGTTAGTAATGTTAATAACATTCAGAGGGTTGTGGCTGAACACTTTGGTATCACTATAGAAGACTTAAAAGGTAAGAAGAGAAGTAATAAAATAGCGTATCCAAGACAGCTAGCAATGTATTTATGTAGAATGGAAACAAGTGAAACGTTCCCTAAAATAGGGTTAGAGTTTGGTGGAAGGGACCACTCAACTGTTATATTTGCTTGTGATAAGATTGAAAAAGAACTAAAAAGTGATGAGAATTTACAAAATACAATTAAGGCAATAAAATCTAAATTGTAGATAAGTGTGAATAAAATATGAATAAGTTGTTAATTAATTCACAGTTATTCACATATTAAAAAGCCTTATATATAAAGGAAAAAACAAAGTTATTAACATTATCAACACTATTAATATAAC
>X208_Red_Sheep__coassemble_11_pt1 | contig 16570 bp, 14 predicted proteins | sample X208_Red_Sheep__metabat2_low_PE_001 | metagenome-assembled genome bin X208_Red_Sheep
TAATTAAGGTCATTAAAATACTAACAACAATTTTTAGCAAAAATAAAGTAAAAGTATTTAATTTGATGAATAAGAATAAAATACTAAGACTTCCGATTAAAGCCCCTAATAATATTCTTATTAACTTAACATTTCTTTTTAAAACAATATTAACCGCCAACAATAATAAAAAATCAAAAGCAAAGTTCAAAAATAAAACCAAATCTATATATATAGTCATTATCCTCACCATTTTGATTATATAAAAAAGCGACCAAAATATTTGTCGCTTTTAATTTTGGGATAAAAAAAGAAGAGTTAAACTCTTCTTAGAAATCATCTCTACTTCTTAAGAATGGTGGAATATCAAGATCTGCATCTTCTTCTACCACTCTACGACGAGGTACTACTCTATCATTATCACTGAACAAAGTTTCTTCTTCATTTACAGTTTCATCAAACCCAGTAGCAATTACAGTAACAATTACTTCATCAGTTAAGTTATCATTCTTAATTGCACCGAAGATGATATTAACATCACTATTAGCAGCTTCTCTTACGGTTTCAACTGCATCTTCAATTTCGAATAATGTAAGGTTCTTACCACCAGTTACGTTAACAATAGCATTTGTAGCACCTTCGATTGTTGCTTCAAGAAGTGAATTTGCAACAGCTTGTCTAGCAGCTTCAATCGCTCTATTTTCACCAGCGTTGCAACCGATACCGATAATAGCACTTCCGCTTTTTTCCATAACAGCTTTAACATCAGCAAAGTCAAGGTTGATTACTCCAGTAACTGCAATCAAGTCAGAAATTGATTGTACACCTCTATGTAATACATTATCTACTTCTTTGAATGCATCTTCAAAGCTTGTAGTTTTATCTATAATATCTCTTAATCTATCATTTGGAATAATAATTAAAGTATCTACATGTTTTTTTAATTCTTCTAAACCAAGAAGAGCATTTTCCATTCTCTTTTTACCTTCAAAACGGAATGGTTTAGTAACTATCCCAACAGTTAAAGCTCCTAATTCTTGAGCAATTTCTGCAATTATAGGTGCTGCGCCTGTACCAGTACCTCCACCTAAACCACAAGCAACAAATACCATGTCTGCCCCTTGTAAAGCTTCTTCAAGTTCTACTTTACTTTCTAATGCAGCAGCTCTACCTATTTCAGGATTAGCTCCAGCTCCTAGTCCATCAGTAATATTTGAACCAATTTGAATTTTATTTTCAGCGCGAGATGCATTTAATACTTGTAAGTCTGTATTAACTACAATAAACTCAACACCTTTAACTCCCTCTTCGATCATACGATTAACTGCGTTGCAGCCACCGCCACCTACACCAACTACTTTAATTTTTGCTATTTGATCCATCATTAATCCGTTCATACATACTCTCCTTAATTATCAAAAAAATATCCAAATAATTTACCTAATATTGAATTTTCTGAAATATTAACTTTTTTTGTTAATCCACTTAATTCTTCTTGTTCTTCAATACTAAATATTGAAAATTCTTTGTTTCTTAATTTTAATCTTCCATTATAATATTTGATCAATCCTACGCTTGATGAGAATTTATTATCTCTAGCACCTAGTTCTTCAACTGTACCTAAGATAATATTATTTCCAAATATTTCCTCTAGAAGTAAACTAAAGTCTACTAACTCCGTTACTCCTCCTGTGAATATTATATAACTAATTTCCTTTTTTGTTAAGAGGTTAATTTGTTTTTTTGCTAAATTCAGCATTTCTTCAAGCCTACTCATAACAACTTCACTTATCTCATATTGATTAATTTTTATGTTTTCACCATTTTTATCAGTTACAATAACTGATTCATTTGGTACCGCTAAACGTTTATGAGCTAAACTTAAATTTTCTTTTAAGTATTTAGCTTCTGTTCTGGGTAATTTATAAATAAACGCTATATCGTTATCAATATTTTGACCACCTAAATCAATAACTTCAGTATTAGTAAGCACTCCTCTATTAAATATCGAAACAGTAATAGTTGAATCTCCTAAATTAATTACAGCTCCAACATTTTTTGATGTTTCTTTTGTTTTAAATTCAGCATAATCTCCTAAGGATGAAAGTGCTATATCAACCACTTCTACACCAATTCTTTCTAAACATTTAACAATTGGTAATACATTCTTCTTTGGTACACTCACTATAACAGATTTAACAGTAAGTTTCTCTGCAATCATATTCTTAGGATTTTTTACTACATCCGTATCATTAATTCTAAACGCAGTAGGAATAATAGTAACTAGTTCCATATTATCGCCTATTTTATTATAAACAGAAGCTTGCATAGCTCTAACAATATCATTAGCCCCAACTACTTTGTTTTCATTTGTAATTGTGGTACTTCCCTCAGATAAAAAGCATTCAGCTAAATTTGAAGGAACAGTAGAAATTACTTTTCGTATTTTAATTCCTAACATATCTTCTGCTTTATTAAATATTTCTCCTAAAGCTTCAATTGCACTTTCTGGGTTAACTATAAAACCTTTTTTTATACCACGACTAGGAGTATCTAAAGCTGCTAAAATATTCAAACGATTTTTAACTATTTCACCAACTACTAATTTTATTGAATTAGATCCAATATCTAAACTAGCTATTATTCTTCTCATATGGACACTCCTTATTATTTTCTAATATTAATTATACAAAAAAAGCAATAAAACTGCAACCCAAAGAAAAAGAAGAACTAAATTATTGTTCTTCTTTTCTAACTAATTTTAAAGGATCTTCGACAACCTCTGTTATAATTTGATATATCTTATCAAATTTACTTTGTAATTCCTTAGCTTTTTCCTCTGATAATTCTCCTACAAGTACAGCATCAATAAATCCATCATTTATTTCATCAATAATATATTCATAATTTTCTTTATTAATTCCCAAAGTATTTTTACTTACCATATGTTCAAGTTCTTTAAACCAACAATTAAAAGCATAAGCATTAGCAATCTTTCCTTTATATTCTAATGCAGGATCATAATACCCTTTATTTTGATGTCTATAAATCATTCTAATAACTTTTTTAGCATATTCTTTTTTAGTTTTATCAAGGTCTAAATATTTATTAAAATCTACTAAATAATCATCTATCAATCTTTCTATAAAATTCTCATACATCATATCTTGTCTAAAAAAGTTTGGATCATACTTAATTTTATCTAAACTATTAATAACCCTTAGGTCTTTATTGCCATTATTAAATTTTTCAATTTGTTCATGCAAAAATCTCTTTTTATCCTCTTCAGTCATATGCGTATTATTAAAATACATTCTAGTTATATCAACTTGTTCATACGGAACCATTTCGCATTCCAAAATTAAATCTATTATATTTTTGCTTAAGAAATTTACCATTTTTTCTCTTGGCAATTTTGCTAATATATCTTCAAATTCTTTTATTGCTAAACCATATAATTGACATTTCTTCATTTCACTAGTGGCACGTTCAGTAAAAGTATAATAGTTCTCTCTTATATTTAAATTAAGATTTACTACACCATTTGATACAGCATTTATTAAAAATCTATAATACGTAATCTTTTTAGAAGATAATTCTTTAAAAAAGAATTGTACTTGATAAAACGCTTCAACTTTTCTCCTATCACTAGAAACTCCTGAATTAAATTTGCTTTGCCCCATAGTTATCCCTTCTTTCGGAAAAGTATTCTATCATAAAGTTTCTTTTAAGTCAAAAAAAGATACTCACCCGAGTATCTTAAATAATTATTTTAAATTTGAAATTAATTCATCTTTTTTCATAGTTGAATAACCTTTGATTCCGGCTTCTTTTGCCATAGCTTTTAATTCAGCTAAAGTTTTAGAACTTAAATCTTCAGATTTCTCTTCAACTTTTTCTGCTTTTTTAGCAGTAGTTTTAGTTTCTTTTACTTCAGTTTTTGCTTCTTCTTTAGGAGCTACAACTTCACCATTTAAAGCACTTTTAGCAAGTACTACTAAATTAGCAAAAGCTTCTTTATTATCGATAGCAAGTTCAGATAACATTTTACGGTTTACTGTTACACCAGCAATATTTAATCCATTAATGAATTTAGAATAACTAATTTCATTTTCTCTACAAGCTGCATTTATACGAGTAATCCATAATTTTCTAAAGTTTCTCTTGTTTTGTCTTCTGTCTCTATAAGCATATACTCCACTATGGAATACTTGTTCTTGAGCAGTTTTATATAATCTATGTTTAGATCCAAAATATCCTTTAGCTGCTTTTAATACTTTTCTTCTTCTAGTTTTTGAAACTGATCCGCCTTTAACTCTTGTCATTCTATTTCACCTCACTATATAACAGTTTTAATTCTGTTAGTATCTCCTTTTGCTAATGTTCCTTTATTTCTTCTTTGTCTTACTTGTTTTGCGCTATCTTTACTTGTTTTATGGTTACCATTTGATTTTTTATAAGTTAATGTACCATTTGATTTTTTCTTAAAAACTTTACTACTTGCTTTATGAGTTTTTTGTTTTCCCATGATAATTCCTTCTTTCTACTTTTTAGGTGCTAATAGCATATACATTTGACGACCTTCCATTTTTGGTTGAGTCTCAATTACCGCATATTCTTCTAAGGCTTCTGCAAATTTAATTAATACATCTTTTCCTAACTCTGGATGAGCCATTTGACGACCTTTAAATCTTATAAAAGCTTTAATCTTATGACCTTTTTGTAAATACTCAGCTGCATTTCTTCGTCTTGTATCAAAGTCATGAACATCAATTGTAACAGATAAACGATATTCTTTAACATCTTTATTTGTTTCTCTTTGTTTCTTTTGAGCTTCTTTAAGTTTTTTTTGTCTTTCATATTTGTATTTGTTATAGTCCATTATTTTCCCAACAGCTGGTGTTGCATTACCATTCATTAATACAAGATCTAATCCTGCATAGTTAGCAAGTGTTAATGCATCGCTAATATTCTTAACTCCCATTTGTTCTCCATTTGGACCAATAACCATTAATTCTGCTACCTTAATCTCTTCATTGATCGGTAATTCATTCTTATTATTTGCTATAATAAAGCACCTCCATACAATTAAAAAGGTAGATATAAAAATCCACCTAAAAGTCCTAATTAATCTATTTAATTTTTAAATATATTTTTGGCCTTTTACCTATCGCTTAATTGCAATCAGGTGGATGTAAATCGCTTTCCTTTTCAATAACAATCTAATTATATATTAAAGTATATGTTTTGTCAAGTAAAATATCAAAAGAAAAAGAACTATTAAAAGTTCTAAATTATTCAGTTACTATCTTATATGGACTATCGATTGTACCTTGTCCTGTAAAACTAACATCAGCTTTTAAATTGATAACTGGACGAACTCCAAAAGATTCTTGAGCTCCACCAACCGCTCCCGCATACCCATCACTCGTAACAGTAGAACCAACAGCGAGAACTCCGTTAAAATATCGAGGTGATAACAACCAAAAATATTCACCAGAATATAAGTAATATGTTCTATTTGAACTTGATGTCCCTCCAGCAAAAAATGCTTCATCTAAGGTTAGCAAACCTATCGGATTTTTTAATAAACCATTTCCGTTTGTTGTATCTTCCACTGTGTATCTATCATTTTTATTTGTGCACGTTAATACTGGTACCATAGATCTACTTCTCAAGTTAGGGTAATAATAAGTATATTTGTAACTTGATATAATATACTTATTATCATATGAACTTCTATCATTACAGAAAATACCATCTGCTATATAAATACCATAATCACTTTCAAGATTATTTGCATACCAAGTTTCTAAAGTAGACTTAACTGTGCTATCTACTTGTGTTCCGTTTCCGTCATCATATGTATACCCTACATATTTAGGTTCACCATCGGTTAAATTGTATACTCCATCGCCTATTGTTGATATATGAGCTGTTCCATTTTCTACTAATTCTGTACCATCATAAATCAATCTTACTGAACCATCGCCATTGATGCGCACTATCCTCCAGTACATTGGATCGCCTTCAGTCGCATAAGTAATTTCTGTACAATTATAATTATACGTTTCAGAATTGTTGCATTCTTCTAAATTTTTGTATTCTTTATAACTTGTAGATGTTGCACTGTAATAGCCTCTTGCTCTAATAATGTTAGATTTATGCGATCCTAATTGTACATAATTATTTTCAACATCTCCTCTCAAATAATAACTTGTTCCAAGATCATCAGAAGTAGCATATAAACCATATTCGTCTTCTGTTGTTGCTGTACTAAATGGACTATAAGTCTTTATTGTTTGAGCAGTTATATAGCTATCCCCTTTAGTATTTGTTAACGAAACAACCTTAAAACCCGTATTACTTACTGACGCTTGATGGTAGGAATGGTAAAATGTATATGCACAATTAATTGCTGTACCATCACTTTTTTGTCCGTTTCTACATTCTCCTAAAGTAGCTAAGAATACTTCTCCGGCTAATTCAAACATACCAATTTCATTATTATAAATCATTTCTGTTCCCCAATAATATTCGTCACCACTATATATAAACTTGGGAGATGGTGCTTCATATTCCCCTGCTGACAATTCATGTTCTAATTTTTGAGGGGCATCAACACCACCATAATTAGAAAGAATATCATATGCCAAAGTTCCAACAGTTTCTGAAGGAGATAGTTTTTTTATACCTTGTCCTACTGTTACAGTAATTTGACTTTGAAATGTTTTATTCATTTCACTTATATCTGCGTTTTCATCTATCCATAGTCTTAAACTATGACTTGCACTTGATCCTTCTGTATTTTTACTATTTAGTGTTCCTACATATAATTTTCTTGCTTCATATGCTCCTTCGATTGTTGTATCTACTTCTGCATACGAACTATAAAGTTTTGAATTATCATTTAATGCTACTTTTAAGGCATTACTTGATAGTGATGTACTTTCTTCTCCTATTGCTTCTAGTGCAATTTGGTAATCTACACTTGTATTACAGTTATTTGTTACTGTAAATTCATATGCTTTAAGTTTCATACCATCTTCATCGCTCATCGGAAATTGATCACTTAATGTGATATCATTTGTTCCTTGTAAGTTTATATCTAAACACCCAGTCGATATTACATTGGTACCTTCTTGGTTTTTTGTTATTAACCAATAGGCATATGTTACTGCTAGTCCTACTAACAATAATGATATTATCCCAATTATCGAATATACCACTTTTTTGTTTTTCAGCTTATTTTTCATTACTATCCTACTTTCTATTTTATACATTTATAATATCACTACCCCCCACTCCGGTCAAGTGTGGATAATTTGATTTTTGATGTTATACAATACATGTTACCACTAAATTATTTATTTAACTTCTCGTTTTTTATAAAACGAGAAGTTACCTCTTAATTTAACGATTGAATTTATCAAAGAAACTTGCATACATTAAAAAAGGAACATTCAGTTACTTACGTTGAATGTCTACCCAGTTATGGGATAAACATTTAAGTTATTACTTAGATGTCTTTTATTATGCATTAGTTAATTTTGATTAAACATTAACATTAATTTTTGAATTCACAAAATTAATAAAACAATATAAAAAATAGAAGAAATTATTTTCTTCTATTTTCACTTATAAGTTCCATGTCATTAGTTAATTGCTTAACTCTTTCGATAATTCTTCTTGATTTTACAGTATCCTCACTATTTTTAGTAAGAGACAAATGTCTTTCTAATTCATCAATACTCAAATTAGAAGTAAAGAATGTACAAAGGTTATTGTTCATTCTACTTTGAAGTATCGTTCCCAAAACCTCATCTCTTCCCCATTCAGTTACTTTTTCTGCTCCGATATCATCAATAAGTAATATATCAACTGACTTCAAATATTCCATTTTACCACCAAAGAAATCCCAATCATCTTTCAAGGTTCTTAAAAGTTCAGGAAAATAAATTATTTCAGTTCTTACCTTTTTATTTAATCTAAGCTCGTTTAAAAGTGCTGCAAGCAAGAATGTTTTTCCAGAGCCAAAACTTCCATGTAAATATAACCCTTTCATAGTTTTTCCAACATCATAACTATCATAAAATTCTTTGATCCATTTTATTAATTTAACTCTATTTTTATCTTCAATATCAATATCTTTTATTCTTGCGTTATCAAGTTCTTTACTTGAAGTCATTTTATTATTTAATTTTTTTTGACACTCATTATAGTATTTACAAGGAGCATAAGAAAATATTATTTTTTCTTCTACATTTTCAGGATAATAAACATGCCCTTCTACTCGATTTTTACATTCAAATAAACCACGACAATTATTACAATGATCAAGTTCTACTAAGGTATCTTCTAATTTAGAAGTATATTTCATAGCAACATCATCATCTACTTTTAAGTTTTTTATAAGCTTACTAAATCTAGGATCCTTTTTTGCCTCATTATACGCGTCATTTAATCCTTTATTTATTTTATCTTTATTACCCAAACTTAAATTTTGCATTTTATCACCTAAATTCTTTTAATAATTCTGCCAATTCTGCTTTTTCTTCTTCAGTAATACTTTCTTTTTCTATATTTTGATTAAACCATATAGGTTCGACATTCTTCTTTATAGTTGTCTTTGTATTTAATTTATTATATTTTTTATGTTCTTTTTCTGCTAGTTCCATTGCATCTTTAGCCGTTTCAACTCCAGCTCTTTTCCATTGCCCCGCAATTGTTTCTACAAACGATGTAGTAAGCTTATTATCATTTTTTCTCAAAACATAATCAACTAATACATTGACTACAGCGGGTTTTAACTCTAAATCTATTAGTAAAGATTCTAAAAGTTTTAAATCTCTACTAGTCGGATTACTACCCTTATATTTACTTTTTAAGAAATCATATGGTGTAGTATTTTCAAATACACCAATTATTTTTCCTCTTTTTGTATTATCTCCCACCGGACTTTTTAAATATTCAGGTTGACTACGATATAAAAGAGTTGGTAATCCACCATTGTTAAATTGATAATATTTTCTTGCTGTCTTTCTTAAAATTTCTTTGTTTAAATACCCATTATCATTTAAAACCATTCTTAATATTTCAATAATTTTCAAAGTATCCAAATCATAAATAAATGCTAAATTATTTATTAATTCTTTGTTCTTTTTATCAAAAGTACGCTTATTTATTATACTACTAGGCAACGTTTCTACTATTAAATCAAAATCTATTTGATTAATCGGACTAACTGGCATAGTAGTTCTTTCTCTAGCATCAACGTAAATTTCACTATTAACCGGTTCAAATGTTTCATCAATATGTTTAGTTATATCATCATAATCTTTTAAATCGATATTTATTTTACTATATTGTTTTTTTAACATTTCATATTCCATTTTACCAATATTATTGTATAAAACTATATTAAATATTGGATGGTTAAAAAACTCACTAGCAGATAATGGCGAATATAATTCATAAACATATTGATTAATATCGCCACTTTTAAAATATGTTTTTAAAAGCCCGACAGATTCTAAAGCTTCACGGCTTAATTTAATTGTATTTAAATCGCTTTTTAATATAGTCATCAAATGATGATGAGTATAATCTATACTCATTATTTCTAATTTATCCAAATCACTCCACAAAGTTAAATATAAACTGACTGCATTAGCACCAATTATTGGTTCATAAAGATTAATCAAATTTTTCTTATCAACTTCAGTTAAAATTGTTTTGTTAATTACAATATATAGATCCGCTGGTAACAATGTTCTAACCTTCATAAACCTCACCTGTAATTATTATAAGATAAATAAAATATTAAAACAAGAAAAAAAGCACTTCCGTGCTTAGCATCCTTCTTGAGTACAAACATTACCTTGATATTTAGTAATCATATCATTAAATATTGTTCGAAGTTCCTTATCTTGTTCTTCGTTTAAGCCTGCATATGGATCTTCTAAAGACTCTACTACATCTTCGTGGAAAGCTTTAACTTTTCCATCTTTAACCATAACTACAGTTGGAGCATATAATCTTTTAACTCCCGTAGCATATTCTTTGCCTTTAACATCAGTAATAGAATAGTCTGTTAAATATTCAGAAAGTTCATCTAATATTTTATAATATGAATCGCTTCCTTCTTTAGTGCGTAATACTTTCTTATCTTCTACCTCGTAAGAATCTCTTAATTCTAAAATGTTTAAATAATATACTCTTTTTACATTATTATCTTTAGCTGTTTCAAGTAACGGATTAATCATTGCTCTACACCAAGGACAATTTGGAAATCCAAAATAAATTACTCCATCACCATCTTCTAAAATTTCAACGATTTCTTCTTCAGTGGCATATTCAATAATATTTTCTTTAGAAATATCTAATTCTAAATATTTTTTATCGTTATAATCATTGCCTTTATTATTTAAAGCTTCATACTCTTCTTCAAATTTTAAAGCATCTTTTCTATACTCAATCTTGTTATTTTCTCTTACTACTAATACTATAATCACTATAGCAGCAATTAAAATTATTCCAATAATTCCTAAAAGTATCTTCTTGTCTTTTTCCATTGTTCTCACTTCCATATTCATTATTTTACACTAAAAGGTAATCAAAAACAACATTTATCGTATTACAAACAAATATATTAACCAACTAACAACTAACAATAATATAATTAACAAAAATATTATTAAAGTATTTTTTACATTATTATTTCGTTTTAAATTTATAATAGATTCTTGTAGTTTTTTCATATTAATATCACACCTTACATCCTAAGTATAAAGGATTTACCGGCAAAATGGAACAAAATTTTAAAAATTGTTAAAAAAAGTTGCTAAAATATTTTTTATTTGGTATAATTCAAATTGTCAAACGAAATGGCGAGATAGCTCAGCTGGCTAGAGCGACCGGTTCATACCCGGTAGGTCGGGGGTTCGATCCCCTCTCTCGCTACCAATAAAAAACATAACGAACTATTTATAGTTCGTTTTTTTATTATCTAAAATTATGTTATAATGATTATAATATAAGGAGGATTTAAAATGAAAATTTTAGTTACTGGTGGAGCCGGTTATATCGGTTCTCATACTGTTGTTGAACTACTAAATAATAATCATGAGGTTATTATTGTAGACAATTTTTCTAACAGCAAACCTGCTGCATTAGAAAACATAAAAAAGATTACGGGAAAGGATTTTAAATTTTATCAAGAAGATCTAATTAATAAAGATAAAATTGATAAAATATTTAGTGAAAATGAAATTGATGCCGTTATTGACTTTGCTGCTTTCAAAGCAGTTGGAGAATCAACTAAAATACCTGTTAAATATTATATAAACAATGTTTCTACTATCTTGTTTTTATTAGAAGTAATGGAAAAACATAATGTAAAAAAATTAGTTTTCTCATCAAGCGCTACTGTATACGGGACACCAGATAACGTTCCAATAACCGAAGAATCTAAGACTGGTGATACAACTAACCCATATGGAACAAGTAAATTCTTTGTGGAAAAAATATTAAAAGATTTATATGCATCAGATAACTCTTGGGATATAGCAATTCTCAGATACTTTAATCCAGTGGGTGCACATGAAAGTGGACTTATTGGTGAAGAGCCAGTAGGAATTCCTGCTAACTTGATGCCCTTTATAACTAAAGTAGCAAAAGGAGAGTTGGCTGAACTAAAAGTATTTGGAAATGATTATGATACAAAAGACGGAACCGGTGTTCGTGATTACATCCATGTTGTCGATCTAGCAATAGCGCACGAAAAGGCTTTAGAAAAATTATTTAAAGAAGAAAAAGGATTGTTTATTTATAATATTGGTACCGGAAATGGATACAGCGTTTTAGAAATGATCAAGGCTTTTGAAGATGCTAATAAAATAAAAATAAAATATCAAATAACAGACAGACGTCCTGGTGATATAGCTAAGTGTTTTTCAGACACACAAAAAGCTCAAAAAGAGCTTGGCTTTATTGCTACTAAAACTTTAGAAGATATGTGTAAAGATGCTTGGAACTTTGAAAAAAACTTAAAAAAATAACACCACATGGTGTTATTTTTATTTTGTTGCTTCTGCATAAACTGCTACAGCAGCTTCAAAAGTATTCTCCATTACTTCATTGTCAACAGATTCATCAATCCATAATCTTAAATTATATGTTACTGAATCTGTAACGTTTTCAGCTTCAGCATTTAATGTACCATTACCTATTATATATGAATTTTGAACTTCTCCACCAACAGCAGTTCCAATATCAGTTTTGATCGCACTATCTAATATTGTAGGTGTAATACTACTAATTAAAACTGGAGTCATATTAGTCTCAGCTGGAGAGGTTTTTATCATATGATACTTCATATGATTTTCAGTCAAAGCTGAAGTACTTAAAGTATTCAATAAAATCGTATAGTTAGCATTTATGCTACAAGTATTTTTTATAGTTAAACTATAAGGTTTTGTTGTTAATCCTTTTGTATCACTCATTGGATAAGCATTCGTTAAATTAATACTTGTAGAAATCGAATTGCCAGATTCATCTAATTCAACATCATTTAACTCAATTTCTAAACAACCGGCAGCTACTTCATTTTGTTTTGTTTGTGTTACAGTTGTAGTCCAAAAAGCATAACTAGTACCTACAGTCATCGAAAACGCCAGTAAAATTGCTATAACCAATAATGATATCTTGTATCTATTCTTCATAATAATCACCATATCATAATCTACTATTAGTATAATATATTTTAGCTAATTTTAAAAGCATAACTTTTTAAAAGTTACGCTTTTTTATTTTAAAACACCATCTAAACTAAAGCTTTTAGCGTCAGTTATTTCTACTTCAACTATTTTTCCAATAACATTTTTATCCGCTGCAATATTAACTAATTTCATAGTTTCCGTATAACCATATACTTTAGTCTCATCTTTTTCACTTTCTCCAAGAACTAAGACTTTTTCTATTTTTCCTACATACTTTTGATTACTTTCTAAAGAATAACTATTTATTAACCCATTTAGCTCTTGTAATCTTTTTTCCTTTACATCTAAAGAAATAGTATCCTTGATCTTGCTTGCTGGAGTTCCTTCTCTAGGAGAATATATAAATGTAAAAGCTCCATCATATTTACACTTATTGACAACATCTAATGTATTTTGAAAATCTTCATCACTTTCATTAGGAAATCCGACAATTATATCTGTAGTAATAGCAGCATTTGGTACTTTACTTTTAATTTTATTAAATAATATTAAATATTCTTCACTTGTATAACGTCTACCCATTAATCTTAAAATATTATCAGATCCACTTTGTAAAGGTAAATGAATATAAGGCATTATATTTGGATATTTCGCAATAAGATCAATCATTTCATCTGTAAAATCCCAAGGATGAGAAGTAACAAAACGAACACGCGGAATACCTATTTGCGCTACTTTTTCTAAAAGTGTTGCAAAATCTCCATTACCCTCTAAATCTTTGCCATAGGCATTAACATTTTGGCCAAGCAAAGTTACTTCTTTATAACCTTCTTCTTTTAATTTTTCTACTTCTTCTAAAATTTTATTAAGTTTTCTACTTCTTTGTTTTCCTCTTGTATAAGGAACTATACAATATGTACAAAATTTATCACAACCATACATAATATTAACCCAAGCAGTAATCTTAGAATCTCTACTATATTCTATATTTTCATAAACATTACCTTCATAAGAATAAACATTAATATTTTGTTTGTGATTACATTCTAAAATCATTCCTGGCAATTCGTTTATATTATGAGTACCGAATACAATATCAACATATGGATGTTTGTTTTTCAGTTCTGTTGCTACACTCTCTTCTTGAGACATACATCCCCCTACTGCAATTATCAAATCTTTTTTCTCTCTTTTTAAATGTTTACAACGTCCCAAGAAACCAAAGACTTTATCATGAGCATTTTCTCTAATTGCACAAGTATTTAAAACAACAACATCAGCTTCTTCTAAAGTTTCCGTTGGAATAAATCCTAATAACTCTAAATATTTTCTAATTTCTTCTGAATCATGCACATTCATTTGACAGCCATAAGTTCTTAAAAAATATTTTTTATTTTTAAACTTTGCCTCAAATTTATTATCTAACTCAATATGTTTAACTTCATTTTTTGTTCTAATTTTTGCTTCTTGCATATTAGGCATATTCATAATAATCACTCACTTCTTTTAACGAAAGTATTATAACAAAAAAAGAAAGGTTTTAAAACCCTTCTTAATATTTATTTTACTTCTATCTTTTCTTTGCCACCCATATATGGTCTTAACGCTACTGGAATATTAATACTTCCATCTTCGTTTACATTGTTTTCAATAAATGCGATTAATCCACGAGGAGTTGCAAGAACTGTATTATTTAATGTTGCTACTAAATAATTACCTTCTTCTCCTTTAGCCCGAATTCCTAAACGTCTAGCTTGAGCATCACCTAATGTTGAACAAGATCCAACTTCAAAATATTTCTTTTGTCTTGGACTCCAAGCTTCTATATCACAAGATTTAACTTTAAGATCTGCTAAATCTCCACTACAACATTCAAGCGTTCTTACTGGAATATCTAAACTACGGAAAAAATCAACTGTAAATTTCCACATTTTATTATACCAATCCATTGCTTCTTCCATCTTACATATTACTACCATTTCTTGTTTTTCAAATTGATGAACACGATAGATTCCTCTTTCTTCAATACCATGAGCTCCTACTTCTTTACGGAAACAAGGTGAATATGAAGTTAATGTTAATGGAAGTTGTTTTTCAGGAATCAATTCACCTTTAAACTTCCCGATCATAGAATGTTCACTCGTTCCAATTAAGAATAAATCTTCTCCCTCAATTTTATACATCATTGCTTCCATTTCATCAAATGACATTACACCACTAACAACGTCACTTCTGATCATAAACGGTGGAACACAATAAGTAAAACCTTTATTAATCATAAAATCTCTAGCATAAGAAAGCATAGCTGAATGTAGTCTTGCAATGTCTCCCATCAAATAATAAAAACCATTACCACTAGTTCTTCCAGCACTTTCTTTATCCAATCCGCATAAGGCCTCAATTATATCAGCATGATAAGGTACTTCAAATTCAGGAACAACTGGTTCACCAAACTTTTCAATTTCTACGTTTTCAGTATCATCTTTACCAATAGGTACAGAAGCATCAATAATGTTTGGAATAACCATCATTTTCTTTTTTAATTCTTCATTTAATTTGGCTTCATTTTCTTCAATGCCTACTAACTTTTCATTGATAGTTACTACTTCTGCTTTTTTCGCATTAGCTTCTTCGACTTTTTTATCGCGCATAAGCATACCAATCTCGCCACTTATTTGATTACGATTTTTTCTTAGTTCATCACCTTCAAGTTTTAAAGCTCTAATTTGTTCATCTAATTCTACCACTTCATCAACTAAAGGTAACTTATGATCTTGAAATTTTTTCTTAATATTTTCTTTTACTACTTCTTTGTTTTCTCTTACAAATTTAATATCTAACATCTTCTCTTTCCTTTCTAAAATAAAAACCACAGAACTTGCAAGGAGCAAATTCTGCGGTACCATCCTTTATATTTCTTAATTATCGATAACGGAACAACCCGGGATTTATTAATCCGTTTGAAAAGTAGATTCATAGATTTATTTTCCTAGTTTCCACCAACCACTAGTTCTCTATTCAAAATAAGCTTCTACTACTAATCTTTTCGCTTCACTTTATGAAACTAATATACCATTATTTTCTTTTAAATTCAAGTTATTTTATTGTTTACATAGTTTACTTGTTGTATAATATCCATAGGAATACTTAACTGTTGAGTACTTGCCTCCGAACAGGAGGTGATGAAATGACTAAAAAAGATTTTTTAATCTTCTCTTTAATCGTTCTCATCATATTATTAATCCTCTTATTATTTAAATGATAAAGATTAAAAGAAAAAGTACTTAATCTGCAATAGATTAAGTACTAAACCAATTATTGGGTAAGTACTCAACTCTGCAAAAGTTAAGTATTCCCTTTTTTTATTTTATTCAAATTTCTTTGACATATTCAATATATCATAAATTTTAAGCATTGTCAAAAAAAGACTATTTACGGTATTCTGCAATAGCCTTTCTAATTCCTTTATATGGAAGTAAAGCACAATTCTTACGATTATTTTGTTTATAAATATCATCATAAGCAATTGCTTCATTTAATATTTCACTATTATATTTTTCTTCATTAACCATTGCTTCAAAATTACAAATATAATCTTCTGCTTCTTTAATAGTCATACCTATTAAATTAGTAATCATTATTGAAGTTGATGAAGTACTAATTGCACAAGCCTCACCATCAAACTTAATATCTTCAATTACATCATTATTAAACAAAACATAAAAATCTAAGTTATCTATACAAGATTCATTATTAGTATTAACTTTTATATATTTTGGATCATCAATTGTTACTTTATTTTTAGGATTTAAATAATGATCCATAATTATTTCTTTTTTTACAGATTGGTCCATTATTACCACCTCTTCTTT
>X208_Red_Sheep__coassemble_16_pt1 | contig 15499 bp, 14 predicted proteins | sample X208_Red_Sheep__metabat2_low_PE_001 | metagenome-assembled genome bin X208_Red_Sheep
AAATTATATTAAAAAAATATTATTATGTTGCTAGTAGAATGGGAGTAGAATATAAAGAACTTTATAGTGAAGCTTTAGTAGGATTTTCTGATGCCTTAGTTAATTTTCAAGATGATAAAGATGCTTCTTTAGCAACATTCATTTCTCTATGTGTTAATAGACGTGTTCAAAAAGTAATTGCTAAAGCGAGTACGATTAAAAATAAAGTAATGCAAGAATCTTATTCTTTAGATCATGTTTATGAACAATTTGGTTTGCCATTAGTTGAAATGATAAGCGATAATAGTGAAAATGATCCTTTAAATAATATGGCTAAAAAAGAAGCTTATGAAGAATTGCTAAATGAAATCAAACAAACACTTTCAGAAGCAGAATATGAAGTATTTACTTTAATGATAAATAATCTAGATTATAATACAATTGCATTATTATTAAATAAAACGCCAAAACAAGTTGATAATACAATGCAAAGAATAAAACATAAAGTAAAAGAAATAGTAAAGGCAAGAACTGAATAATAAAAGTTCTTGCTTTTTATCAACTTTTATGTTATTTTATAGATGAACACGAGAGTGTTTTTTAATTTGGAAAAATTTAGAGGTGTGTTATGGTAAAAAAAGAAACAGAGAGAAAAAAACTGTAAAAAAAGCAAAACCAGCTAAAAAAATGTTAAAGAAAAAAGAATCGTTTTTTAAAAGTGTTAAAAAAGAGTTGGCAAAAGTTAAGTGGCCTAAAATGAGTGAAGTAGTTAAATACACAGTAGCAACAATCGTACTTATTTTAATTGTTGTATTATTCTTCTCACTACTTAATTTATTATTATCATTTGTAAAGGGGTTATTTGTATAATGGAAAAAGAATGGTATGTTGTTAACACTTATAGTGGACATGAATCAAAAGTAAAAGAAAAAATTGAAACCAAAACCGAATCAATGGGAATGCAAGATCACATTTATCGTGTAATCATTCCTGAAACTACCGAAGTAGAAGTTAAAGATGGCGTAAAAAAAGAAAAGACTAAAAAAATGTTTCCAGGTTATATTTTAGTTGAAATGGTTATGAGCGATGAAGCTTGGTATATCGTTAGAAACACTCCAGGTGTAACTGGATTTATTGGATCAAGCGGAAAAGGAGCAAAACCAACTCCATTATTACCTCAAGAAATAGATAGAATTTTAGCTAATATGGGTATGACAAGAGTTAATATTGAATCTGAATTAGAAATTGGAAATAAAGTTAATGTTGTTGATGGACCATTTAAAGGTATGGTTGGTACAATTGATACTATTGATAAAGAAAATAACAGATTAAATATATTGATTGACTTATTCGGACAAGAAACTCCTGTAGAAGTTGAATTATATCAAGTTAGCAAAATATAAATAAAAAAGTACTAATTATTTTTAATTAGTACTTTGTCTATATAACCAACTATTAGATACATAACATATGATAGTATTATTAAAATTAATATACCACTCATAACCATGCTTAAATTAAATACCTGAGTACCATAAATTATTAAATATCCGATTCCTTTTTTACTTACTAAAAATTCTCCCATAATGACACCAATCATTGTCATTGATATATTAAGTTTTAGTGATGAAATTATAGTTTCGTAGGAATTAGGAATAACTAATTTAGTTAGTATTTGAATTTTTGTTGCTTTGAATGATTGTAATAATTTTAATTTACAAGGATCTGTATTTAAAAATCCGGTATATATTGTAATAGTAGTAACAATTAAATTTATAAGTAAAGCCATAGTAATTATACTTTTGGTATTAGCACCAACTATTATTATAATTAAAGGCCCTAAAGCAACTTTAGGTAAAGAGTTTAACATAGTTAAAAATGGATCAACTATTTTTTCTACGATAGGGAATTGGTATAGTAAAATAGCAATTATAAAAGCTAAACTAATACCTAAAAGAAAAGCTATCAACACTTCGTATAAAGTAGTTAATATATGGGGAAATAAATTGTTGGAATTAATCAAACCACCGATAGTAGAAATTACTTTTGAAGGACTAGAAAATATAAAAGAATTAATAATGTTGTTTACTGACAAATACTCCCAAAGTAAGAAGAATGCAACAATTAGAAAGATTTGGATTGACAATACTACTATTTTTTTAATCTTTTTCTTTTTTAAATATCTTTTTTGTTCATTAGACATTGATATCCAAATCCTTCCATAAAGAATCATAGTAATATGAAAATTCTTTAGCTTTGCGATTTTCTATTGGATTAGATTTATCAGTTAAATTTACATCATATATTTTTTTTATTTTTCCAGGCCTTTTTGATAAAACAATAATTCTATCAGCTAAGCTTATTGCTTCAGCTATATCATGTGTTATCATAATAACTGTCTTTTTTTCTTGTTTTATAATTTTATAAACATCGTCTGATACAGCAAGTCTCGTTTGATAATCAAGCGCACTAAATGGTTCGTCTAACAATAATAAATCTGGTTTAAGCGCTAGAGTTCTAATTAATGCAACTCTTTGTTTCATTCCTCCTGATAATTCATTTGGATACTTATGAATAAAATCTTGTAAACTATAGGTTTTTAATAAGTTTTTAACATATTTAATATTTTCTTCGTTTTTTTTGTTTTGGATTTCTAATCCTAAAGTTGCGTTTTCTAGTATTGATAACCATGGAAATAAGGCATCATTTTGTAACATATATCCAATAACTGGATCTTTTTTATTCCAAGTTATTTTACCAGTACTTTCTTCTTCAAGGCCAGCTAGTATGGATAATAAAGTGGATTTACCACAACCAGAAGATCCAACTATACAAATGAATTCTCCTTCTTTAACGTTTAAATTTATGTCCAAAAGAGCTTTAGTCTCTCCGTTATTTGTGTGATATGTTTTGGATAAATTATTTATTGACAAAACATTATTCATTATATGCATTTACAACTAAATCTTTATATGGAACATAATCATTTAACAAATCGTTATCTAACATTATATCTTCTAGGTTTTTGAAGCTTTTTTCATCAACAAATGGACTACTTAACCAAGAGTCTGCTTCTTTGTATCTATTAACGATTGTAGCTAAGTCATTTAAAGAAGTATCAGGAAATTGTGGTAAGATAACTTTAGCAACTTTTTCTGCATCATTATTTAAAGTGAATTCTAAAGCTTTATTAATAGCCTTTGTAAATTTATCTATTACATCACTATTACTATCTATATAACTTTTTCTTGCATAGAAAGTAGTATAAGGCATTTCGCCAGATAAAAGACCTATACTAGCTACAGAATAACCATATTCTTCATTCTCTAGCAATGTAGCATTAGGTTCAAATAAATTGACATAATCACCAACTCCACCTATAAATGAACCAGATAATGCTGCAAACTCAACTGAGTAGTTTAATTTTACATCAGCAGGATCTATACCACTATTTTTTAAAGCATTTAAGAAATTTAATGCTGGCATTCCACCTTTTCTGCCAACTAAGATTTCCTTACCTATTAAATTTTCAAGTTTAAAATTTTCATCTAGAGATCTACTAACAATAAACTGACCATCTCTTTTTGTTAAACCACTAAATATTTGTAAGTAATCCTTTTCTCCGCCGGTATACACATAAATTGCTGATTCTGCTCCAGCAAATCCTATTTCAACATCATTTGATAATACTGCTGCTGAAACCTTATCAGCTCCACTAGTTAAAATAAGTTCAACATTAAGTCCGTTTTCTTCAAAGTAACCATTTTCAATGGCAACATAAAGTGGGGCGTAAAATGCTGAATGAGTAACTTCTGCTAAACGAATTGTTTTTAGGTCATTATTATCAGTTGAATTAATTTTTTTGTAAGAAATTAATCCCACAATAATAACGATTAAACATATTAACATAAATATTAATTTTTTTTTCAAAAATATTCCTCCTTAATCGTTTACATTGATATTATATTCAGTTTTGTAAATTAGGTGTCCTATAGCGTAAAATGTCGGATTAACACTTTACGCGCCTCTTCATACAATACTATAGCGATTACAAGGAGGAAAAATGTTTGAGTATTTTGCGAGTTTAAATCATGTTACCCAAGCTTTAATAGCGACTATCTTTACTTGGAGTGTTACTGCTTTAGGAGCAGCATTAGTATTTTTCTTTAAAAAAGTAAATAAAAATGTTATGGACGCGATGCTTGGCTTTGCAGCAGGGGTTATGATTGCGGCTTCATTTTGGTCGCTTTTATCTCCATCAATTGAGATGTCAGAAAATCTACATATGAATAGTTGGCTACTAGCTTCAATAGGATTCTTCTCTGGTGGATTATTATTATTTTTAGGAGATAAATTATTTAATTTTATAGAAAAGAAAAAGAACAAAGAAAACAAAAGTAAAGTAAAAAGAAGTTTAATGTTAATACTGTCTATTACTTTGCACAATATCCCGGAAGGGTTGGCAGTTGGTGTAGCCTTTGGATCTATTGCATATAATCTGGATGGGGCAACTTTAGCATCTGCTTGTTTGCTTGCTTTAGGGATTGGGTTACAAAACTTTCCGGAAGGAACTGCAGTGAGCGTTCCGTTAAGAAGAGAAGGTTTCTCTAGAAAAAAATCATTTTTATATGGGCAACTTAGTGGAATAGTAGAACCATTATCAGGTATAATCGGGGCTCTTTTAGTAATTAAGATTAGATATTTATTGCCATATCTTTTGGCTTTTGCGGCTGGAGCAATGATATATGTTGTAGTTGAAGAACTTATTCCCGAAAGTCAATCTAATAAGAAAAAAGATTTGATGGCTTTATTTACTTTAATTGGTTTCATGGTAATGATGATTTTAGATGTAGCATTAGGATAAAACTAATGCTTTTTCTATATTTACATTAGAAATAATTTTTGCTATAATTTAATAGATAATAAAGGGTGTGATTATTATGATGATGTTAACAAAGGAAATAACAGATCTTCTAGATAAATTATATAATTTAAGAGGTGAAGATAGTATTGTATTAAAAGCAATGGAAGAAGAAAAAGATGCAGCAGAAGCAACAAAAGAAAGAACTTCTTCTGAAAAAGTTGCTTTACAAGAAAAGATTAGTGAATTACTAGCAGAAGAATCCGAGCTAGCTGAACAAGGTGCAAAACTAATGGATGCCTTAAGCGGAATCAATAGTGATGAATTTTCTACAGTACTAGAAAGATTAAATATTGATTTTAATCCAGATGCCTTAAGAGCGAAATTAAATGAAAAATTACCAGAAACAATAGATAAAGTAGTTAGTGAAACTAAAAAAGCAGAATCTGAACTTGTTAAAGTAGAAGAAGAAATGAATACCGCTATTACTACTATTGAAGAGTTAGGAATAAGAAGAGATACTGCTCTTTCTAATCAAGCTAAATTAAATGAATATTTTGAATTAGCTTTAAGTGGTAATATTAACATTACAAGAGATTCAATTACTTCATTATTAGAACAATTTAATTTTAGTGAAGAAGAACAAAGGGAAGCTGCTAAAATTATGATGTTCCCAGAAGATGCATTATATGAATATGATGAAAAAATTAATGAAACAGAAAATTCTGGAAAATCAATCTCTGAAGTAATTGCTGAAGCAAGAGATTATACTAAAGCTTTAGCGGAAGAACCAGTGGTACCAGAACCACAAATAGAAATTCCAGAAACTCCAGTTGTAGAAGAAGTAGTAGAAGCAAAAGTAGATGAACCAGTTATTATTAATCCAAAAGAAGAATTAATAAATATAATGACTGATTGTGGATTAGATTATTTGGATTTTACTAATAGTGATATGGAAAAAATAATTGCTAACTATAATGAAGAAACATTAAGAAGAAATGTTGAATTAATTAAGAATAATAATATGGATTTAGATATATTTACAGATAATATTACATTGTTATATGATAGCGAATTAGCAGATAAAATTAATCGTTTAATGTCTGTTGGTAAAGCACCGCTTGATATTTACTTAAATCCAAATATATTATTAAAATATGATTTAGCAGGATTAAATAATGCTATTAATTTATTACAAATAAATGGACTTGATCCAAGAAAAGTGCCTTTAATGGCTTATTAGTAGGGGATGTTTATGGATATAAAACAAAAATTACAAGAACTATGCTTACCTTTAGAATATGCTGATGGAAGTTTTGCAGCAACAATCAACCATCTAGATTTAGAAGAAGCAAAAAAGATTGGTAGATATTTATTTACTTATGGCGTTAGAATAACTAAAGCTAGTGAAATTAAATATTATCTATGTAATGAAGAGGAAATTAAAGAAATATTAACAAGACTTCAATGGTGCCAAGATAACGGTGTTGAGTATGTTGATGAAAACGGAAACAATAAAGAATTTGTTTTTAATAAAATAAATTTTTATAAAACTTTTCCGAGCGCAAACTTAACAGGTGTTGTTCTAGATATCTTTAGGGATAAAGAAGTGATAAAAGAAGATATGTTAAAAGCCTTAGATATCGATGTTACAGTTGGTTTAACTGAAGATAATTATGATAGATATATAGATTTAGAAAGTAAGTTGACTAATGTCTCTCAAGTTCTTGATGGTATTAGCGAAATTGATCCAGAAGTCACTAATAATATGATCAAATTAATAAGTGGTAATACATCATATACAGATAGTGAAGTGCTATTTGCGGCATTAGTATATCATAAAAATCGTAGTGCTGAAGACATAAATAGAATATCCAGCGCAATTGCTGCTGTCATGGAATCTCGAAATCAAGGAGGTTCATTAAATTTATGAAATTTTTAGAAAAATATAATTTTAATAAAGAAGATATTGATTCTTTTGTTAATAACTCTCCTAAAAAATTAGTAGATGCTATAAAAGAACACAAAAAATTAGTTGGAACGAATATTGAATTCTTAAAAGAATTAGGCGTTAAGAACTACAAAGAAATTTTCATAAAGTTTTATGACATGTTCTTGATGGATAATAGTAACTTTATTGAAGTTTTCAATAAATATGAACGTGAAGATTTAATTGAAAAATTAGAAAAAAATGATGGAATAGTTGAATATTTATAAGTCATAGTTGTTTTTCTATGGCTTTTTAAATATAATTAATATGAGAGGAGTAAATTATGAAAAAAATATTTAAAAATTACAAAATGACTATTTTGCTTTTATTAGGTGTTGTAGTCGGAGCAATTATAGGGTTGGTATTTGGTGAAAAAGCATCAATATTAAGCCCATTAGGAGATCTTTATTTAAATATGTTGTTAATTACTATTATACCATTAATATTTTTAACAATAACTACATCATTTGCTAAAGCAAAAAGTCCAAAAAGAATAGGAAAGATAATTGGTAGCGTAGCAATAGTGTTTGTTATTACAACTATTGTTGCATTACTAGTAGGGTTTGTAAGTACTTATTTTGTTAAATTAGTAGATATTAAAGATTCTACAAGTATTGTTAATAGTTTACAATTAGATGGTGCTACAGAAAGTGAAGTAGAATTAAATTTACTTGAGAGAACAGTTACTGCAATAAGTACTAATGATTTTGTTAATTTATTAAGTAAAGATAACATCATAGCCTTAGTAGTAGTCTCATTACTTGTCGGTGTTGCTATTATGATGAGCAAAGAAAAAGCAAAACCATTTTATGATTTCTTAGAATCAGCAAAAGAAGTGTTATTAAACTTTATTAACATTACAATGTATTATGCACCAATTGGATTAGGATGTTATATGGCTTCTTTAGTAGGATCTTTAGGAAGTGAAATAGCAAAGGGATATTTATTCACATTTATTTATTACCTTGTAATTTCTGTTGTTTTCATGGCTATTGTTTATACAGTATATGCCTATATTGCAGCCGGTAAAAAAGGTGTAGTAAAGTTCTGGAAAAATATTATTCCAGCAGCGGTAACAGCTTTAGCAACATGTTCATCTGCTGCTAGTATACCTGCTAATATTGAAAGTGCAAAAAGAATAGGTATATCTGATGATATTGCAGATACTACAGTATCTTTAGGAACAAGTTTCCATAAAGATGGATCAACAATTGGTAGTGTATTTAAAATAATGTTCCTAGTATGTTTGTTTGGAACAAACATAAATACATTATCTGGCGTTGGAACTATATTATTAGTTGCTTTAATTTCAACATTATTAGTAACAGCAGTTCCAGTAGGTGGAGGAACAATTTCTGAAACATTAATTATTGTCTTAATGGGCTATTCTTTAGGAGCATTACCAGTACTTACTATTATTGCAACAATTATTGATGCCCCAGCAACAGTACTAAATGTAGTTGGAGACACATCATCTGCTATGTTGGTATCACGTATAGTTGATGGCAAGAAATGGTTGAAATAAAAAATATTGATTAAAAATAATATAAAACTATCATGTAAAAATGATAGTTTTTAAATGTCTAAAATGATATAATATTCATATAGGTTAGGGTGACAACATGAATTATTTAGAAACTTTAAATAAGAATCAATTAGAAGCTGTTTTACATAAAGATGGACCTTGTTTAGTTATAGCAGGAGCTGGTTCTGGTAAAACTAAAGTATTAACTACAAGAATTGCCCATTTAATTGATAGTGGTATTTCTTCTTATAACATACTTGCCATTACATTTACAAATAAGGCTGCCAAAGAAATGCGTGAAAGATTAGAATTATTAGTTGATGATAATTATGCTTTTGTTGGGACTTTCCACTCTTTTGGTTTAAAAATAATTAGAGAAAATACAGAGGCTTTAGGATTATCTAAGAACTTTACAATAATTGATAGCGATGACGTATCTAGTATTATCAAAAAAATATTAAAAGATAAAGGACTAGATCCTAAGCAATATTCACCATCATATATTCGTAATCGTATCAGTTTTATAAAAAATGAAATGCTAAGTGATAGTGAAGTCTTAAAATTCTTTAATACCCCTCCTGAAAAAGTCGCATTTGACGTTTATAAAGAATATGTTCGTATATTAAAGCGTAATAACTCTGTTGATTTTGATGATTTGTTAAAACTTCCTGTTGAGTTGTTTTATGAACATCCTGATATTTTAGAAAAATATCAAGATCATTTTAAATATATTTTAATTGATGAGTATCAAGATACTAACGAGGTACAATATAAATTAACTAAGTTACTAGCTAGAAAATATCAAAACATATTTATAGTAGGAGATCCAAATCAATCTATTTATGCATTTAGACAAGCAAATTTCCGAAATATTTTAAACTTTGAAAAAGATTACAAAAATACTAAAGTAGTAACTTTAGATCAAAACTATCGTAGTACTACTACAATACTTGATGCTGCTAATTCTGTAATTAAAAATAACAAAGAAAGAAAAGATGTTAATTTATTTAGTAATCGTGGCGAAGGCGTAAAACTTAAATATCTTCGTAGTTATGACGAAAAACATGAAATAACTTTGATTACTGAGGAAATAAAAAAATTACTTGATATGGGTTATAGTAAAAATGATATGGCTGTATTCTATCGTACTAATGGTCAATCTCGTATAGTAGAAGAAATGTTTATAAAAGCTAATCTTCCATATAAAGTAGTAGGTAGTTATTATTTTTATGCTCGTAAAGAAATTAAAGATTTAATTTGTTACTTAAGATTAATATTGAATCATGATGATGAAATCAGTTTAAGAAGAGTTATAAATGTACCAAAACGTGGAATTGGCGCTAAATCTATTGAAGATATAGCTAAGAAAGCAAACGAAAATAATACTTCGATGTTTGAAGCGTTAGAAAAAGGTAAAGAAATAGACTTTAAGAATTTGATTCTAGATTTAACAAAAGAAGCGGAAAGTCTATCTCTTACAGAGTTAATAGATGCTATTTTAGACAAATCCGGTCTAAAGAAGGAACTTGAAGATGATAAAACATTAGAAAGTGAATTAAGACTTGATAACTTAATGGAATTTAAGAGTATCACTGCAACATTTGAAGAACGTACTGGAAGTGTTAATTTAAGTGACTTCTTGGAAGAAGTAAGCTTAATAGCAGATATGTCAGAACATAAAGAAACTGATGATGCAATTACATTAATGACTATTCATAGTGCTAAAGGTCTAGAATTTAAAGTGGTATTTTTAGTTGGTATGGAAGAAGGCATATTCCCACATTCTAATTCGTTCTGCGAAGAAGGTGGCTTAGAAGAAGAGCGTAGACTTTGCTATGTAGGAATTACTAGAGCAAAAGAAAGACTTTATTTAACTAATGCAAAACGCCGTATGTTATATGGTAAAGACACAATGAATCCTCCTAGTAGATTCTTATCAGAAATTGAGTCATCTCTAGTTGAAACTTTAAATGCAAGTATCAAAGAAGAAAAAGTTGTGGATAAAAAAGAAATGTATTCTGATACCGAAGTTGATTTTAATAAAGGTGAAGTAGTTACTCACACTATCTATGGCCGAGGAGTAGTCCTTGATGTTGATGATCGTTTTGTAAGTATTGCATTTGCTAAGAATTATGGTATTAGAAAGTTACTTAAAAATCATAAAGGTATAAAGAAAGGATAAAATATATGAAAGATTTAACATTAGTAATTTTAGCTGCCGGTATGGGTAGCAGATTTGGAGGATTAAAACAAATTGAACCAATCGGACCAAATGGTGAATTTATTATTGATTATTCAATTCATGATGCAATTAAAGCTGGTTTTACTAAAGTAGTATTTATTATTAAAGAAGAAAATTATGAATTGTTTAAAAACACCGTAGGTAAAAGAGTTGAAGACAAAATAAAAGTTGAATATGTTTTTCAAGATCTAAAAGATATTCCTAATGTTGTGGAATTACCTGATAATCGTGTTAAACCGCTAGGAACAGCTCAAGCAATATATTGTACTCGAAATGTTGTAAAAGAATCTTTTGCAGTTATTACAGCAGATGACTTTTATGGTGGGGAATCTTTCCAAATTTTAGCGGACAATTTAAGAAATAGTGATGACTATGTAGTAGTTGGCTATGAAATTGAAAAGACCATGAGTGAAAATGGAAGCGTTAAAAGGGGTGTATGTTTTGCAGAGAATGGTTATATAAACGAAATAATTGAAAGTAAAGTTGAAAAGATTAATGATGAAATTGTTTGTGAGCCATTAGATGGAAGTGAAAGTTTTAAAGTTCCAGGAACAACGCCAGCATTTATGCTTATGGTAGGATTAAGGCCAAATTTATTTGACTTTCTTAATGAGAATATTAAAGAATTTTTAATCCAAAATAAAAAAGACCTATCAACTTGCGAATATTTATTACCAACAGTTTTAGATGAAATGTTAAAAACAGACTTAATAAAAATGAAATTAACTGAAACTCCATCAGTATGGATGGGAGTAACATATAAAGAAGATGTTGATAACTTAAAAATGTTTATTAATAAAAAAATCGAAGAAGGAGTTTATCCTAAAAATTTATATTAAAGGAGGTTAGTTATGAACTTTCCTAAAGAGAGAATAGAAGAACTTGTTAAAATAATTAACGAAGCTAATTATAATTATCATGTGTTAGATAATCCAACTATTACAGATCAAGAATATGATAAGTATTTAAGAGAGTTAATTACGTTAGAAAACGAGTATCCAGAATATGCTGATCCTAATTCGCCAACACAGAAAGTTGGTGGAGAAGTAATTGAAGCTTTTTCTAAAATTAAACATAAAATTCCAATGTTTTCGCTATCCAATGTTTTTAATGAAGAAGAAGTTCGTGATTTTGAGAATAAAATAAAAAAGACACATAGGCGTCAAGAATATATGTGTGAATTGAAAATTGATGGTTTAAGTGTATCGTTAGTTTATGAAAATGGTATATTAGTTAGCGGAGCAACTAGAGGAGATGGAGTTACAGGAGAAGATATAACTCACAATGTTAAAACTATTAAAAATATACCTAGAAAACTTACTGAACCAATTGATATTGAAGTGCGTGGAGAAATATATATGAATAAAGCGACTCTTACAAGAATAAATGAGGAGCGTGCTAAAAATAACCAACCACTACTTCAAAATGTAAGAAATGCCGCAGCAGGAAGTATTAGACAATTAGACTCTAAAGTAGCAGCAAAACGTAATTTGGATGTATGGATTTACCACTTACCAAATCCAGAAGATTATAATATTAAGACTCAAGAGGAATCAATTGAGTTTATGAAACGTTTAGGGTTTAAAACTAATTCCAATAACAGACTAGCTAAAAATATTGACGAAGTTATTGAGTTTATCAATAAATATACTGAAAAGCGCAATAGTTTGCCTTATGAAATAGATGGTATTGTTATTAAGGTAAATGATTTAGCAACTCAAAAAGAATTAGGATTTACAGCTCATCATCCTAAATGGGCAACTGCCTATAAATTTCCGCCAGAAGAAGTTTTAACAAGACTTAATGATATTATTTTTACTGTTGGTAGAACTGGACAAGTAACACCAAATGCGGTATTAGAGCCAACTATTGTAATGGGATCTACTATTGCTAGAGCGACACTTCATAATGAAGAATATGTTTTAACAAAAGACTTACGTATTGGTGATATTGTTTCAATAAGAAAAGCTGGCGATGTTATTCCTGAAGTTGTTGAAGCTAAGACTGAAAGACGTTCAGGATTAGAAAAACCATTTATTATGGCAACACATTGCCCGATATGTAATGAAGAGTTGACAAAGAATCCAGAACAAGCAGATTACTTCTGTACAAACCCTTTATGTCCAGCGCGTAATATTGAAAAGTTAATTCATTATTCTTCTAGAGGAGCATTAGCTATGGATGGTTTAGGGGATGAAATAGTTGAAGACTTCTACAATGCAGGATTTGTTAGGGAAATACCGGACTTTTATAAACTTGAAAGACATTATAACGACATAATGAAACTTGAAGGTTATGGCCATAAAAAAATAAACAAATTACTAGAAGCGATTGAAAATAGTAAAAAAGCACCTCTGGATAGATTAATATTTGGTTTAGGAATTAGTGGCATTGGTAGTAAAACTGCAAAAATTTTAGCAGAACATTATTTAACACTAGATAATTTAATGCAAGCTGATTCGACTGAACTACAAAATATTAAGGACATAGGTTTTATTTTAGCTAATAATATTGCTAATTACTTTGATTCAATAAAAACTAAAGAACTTATTGAAGAGCTAAAAGAATTTGGGGTAAATATGGTTTATAAAAAAGAAGAAACCCTAGAGCATGAACTTATAACAAACAAAAAATTTGTTATTACAGGAACTATAGAAGGAATTACTCGTGATGAAATCAAAGAAATAATCTTGAAATATGGTGGTTCAACTAGCGAAAGCGTTAGTTCAAAAACTGATGTTGTAATAGTTGGTGAGAACGCTGGTAGCAAGCTAGAAAAAGCTCGTAAACTTAATATTGAGATTTGGAATCAAGATAAAATCAAAAGCGTTTTAGAAAATTTATAACCTAAGGAAATTATTCCTTAGGTTTTTATCTACTTAATGCAAAATAATTGCGAAGAAATATATAATGTAGTATAATTAATATACCTAAAGAGGTGGATAAAATGAAAAAATTTTGGAAAGAAAATCGTGTATTATTTGTACTTATTGTTATCTTAATAGTTTGTTTTGTAGCAATCTGTTCTGTAACAGTATCATACTTTGTTGGATCACATAAATCTGTATATGGTGATCGCCTAAAAGATAAATTAGAAATAAAAAAGGAAGTAAAAGAAGAATTTTTATCAAAATTAAAAGAAGATGAATTAATTAAAGAAGCAGATTTTAGAGTTTCTATTAGAACTATATATATAGATATAGACTTTGTTCCTGAAGCTACATTAGTAGAAGCACAAAGCAAGGCTGCAGCATCTTTAGAAAATCTTGATGAAGAATTATTAAATTATTATGATGTAAATTTTATTTTATCAAAGGATAAAACTGATACAGATGAAGGTTTTACAATCATGGGGGCAAAAAATTCTAATGGTAGTGAAGTATCATGGAATAATAACACTATCAAAGAAGAAGTAGAGGAATAGTGAGGTACTCATGAAAAATAAAAAGAAAATAATAATTATTATTGCAAGTATAATAGCGGTAATTGCTTTAGTAATTGCAACAATATTTATATTAAATGATGAAAATAAATTAACTATTAGTGAAAGAAATTGGATTAATGCTAATATTAATACAGTACAAAACATAAATGTTGTTAATGATGCTAATATTTTTGGATCTACAGGAAACGGGGTTTTCTTTGATTTTATAGAAGACTTTGCTAAAACTTATAATTTAGAAATAAATCCTATTGCTTTCAATAATGGAGAAAATCCAACAGGATTAACATTTAGACAAACTAATGAAACATCTGAATTAGATACAATTTTTTATCAAGATCATTATGTTCTGGTTGCAAAAAATTATGAAATAGTAAAAGATTCTTCTTTTTTAACAAATAAAGAAGTAGGTATTTTAGCTAATAATATTTCTCATGTTACTAGTTATTTAAAAAATGTTAATAATGTTGTATATTCGCAATTTGCAACTCGAGCAGAATTGCTAGAGAGTTTAGCTGCTGAAGACGGGATAAGTTATATGATTGTCCCTCTAGTAGAATACTTGGATACAATCTTAGAAAAAGAATATGATATTATTTATCATTTTAGTGATATTTCAACTTATTATACTTTTAGAGGAGTTGAAGATAACACTTTAACAAGTATTATAAATAAGTATTACAATACTTGGAGTTCAAATTTAGATGACTATTTTAAAGATGCTGAATTTGAGCTATTTACTGCTAAACTAGGAATAAGTCAAACAGAAATAGATGCAATGAGAAGTGTTACTTATGATTATGGATTCATTAATAATAGTCCATATGAAGTAATAATTGGTGGCAATTATGGTGGTATAGTTGCTATGTATCTAAATGAATTTAGCAATTTTGCAGACGTTGAGTTCAATTTTACGAAATATAAAAATTTCAATAGATTCCTAAAAGCAATTACAAATGGTAGTGTTGATCTATATTATAATTATTACAATATTAGTAACAATTACAAATCAGTAGAAAATGGTCAAATAATTAACTATGATGTTATTGCTAAAAATGATAGTGATTTAGTAGTTAAAACCATTAATTCTTTAAAAGGAAAAACTGTTTATGTAGCAGAAAATAGTTTATTAGAAAACTACATTAAAACGATCGGGAACATTGAAATAGAAACTTATAGTTCAAATGACAAATTAAAAAGTATTGCAAAAAAAGATGCTATCATAATTATAGATAGTAATGTGTTTGATTATTATGAACATGATGAGTTAGAAAATTATACTTCTAGATTTAGTAATACTCTTAATCAAGAATACTCATTTAAAGTAAAAAATGATAATGCTTTCTATAAATTATTAAATAGTTATGTTAGTACACTAGATAGTGGAGCTTTAGGATATCAAGGATTATACAACCATTATCAAACTATAAAAAGTGGAACACTACTTAGTACTATAGCAC
>X208_Red_Sheep__coassemble_17_pt1 | contig 14987 bp, 13 predicted proteins | sample X208_Red_Sheep__metabat2_low_PE_001 | metagenome-assembled genome bin X208_Red_Sheep
ATAACAAAAAATGTAGACATGTTTTTTTATGTCTACATTTATCTTATCAGTTCACTAATGTGATGTTTTTTATTCTTCTATATACTCAATAGTTTCGTGATCAATATTTCCAATATCAACCTTATTAATTGATTCGAATCTTTTAGAAATCTTTTCACTTGTTGTATGTAATTCTTTTACACTCTTATTTACGGTATCGATGCTTCTTGATAACTTATCCCAACGATTTTTATACCTATCAAATTCAAAACTTAATTTGTTTAATTCTTCGTGAATAACTTTAGCATATTTATCTCTTTCCATATTTTTTAAAATCATTCCAATAATTGACAATGTACTCATTAAAGTTGTTGGACTGGTAATCCATACTTTTTTATTATAAGCTTCTTTAAGTAAATCTGAATGATATGCATTAATCTCTGCGAATATTGCTTCAGCTGGTAAGAACATAATAGCTTCATTACTTGTTTCACCCGGAATAATATATTTTGTACTAATTGCATCTATATGTTTTCTTACATCAGTTTTAAATTGTTTACTTGCTAGATCTCTTTCTTCTTTACTTAATGATTTATCTGTCATTCTTTGATAGTTTTCTAAAGGAAACTTACTATCAATAGCTATAGTTCCTAGAGGCGCTGGAGCATATAATAGTGCATCTGCTATAAAGCCATTACTCATTTTATGTTGAATGTCATAGATGCCTTTATTCTCTTCTCCAAAAACATTAGTTAAAATATAATTTAAATTTACTTCGCCAAATATTCCTCTAGTTTTCTTATCTGTTAAAACACTTTGCAAAGAAACTATTTCTGTCGATAGTCCATCGATCTTTTTTTGGGCTTCATCAATCTTAGATAATCTCTCTAAAATGTTACTAAATGTTTTATTGGTTTTCTCAAAATTTTGATCAAGTCTAGCATTAACTTTTTCATTAATCATATTAAGTCTCGCTTCAATCTTCTCATTTAATTTATCAAAATCATTCCTTAAATCATTAGAAAACCCAACTTTAAACTCACCTATTTCCTTAGTTAAATCCGTTTCCAATCTTCCCATTCTTTCAATCATCACATTATTACCATTGTTTTTTGTTAATATAATAATTAATATAATAATTACTAATATTAATAATCCAATTATTACATAGTCCATTTTTACACCTACTTTATCTAAGTAATATTATAATACAAATTAAAAAAATTTTCACTCATAATATACTTGAGTTACATCATAACCATAATATTCCAAAATACTTACCGCCTTCTTACTTTTATGACCCTTACGACAAATAATATAATATTTATCATTTTTATTAAGCAAATCTTTGTGATTCAAAATTAATGTATCATAATAAATATTTACACTTAGTGGATGATGATCCTCTTTATAAGAAATAGGATCTCTAACATCGATTAATTTACCCATATAACCTTTATAATCCTTTACACTTATTCTTTTCATATATAACACCACTTTATATTATGAAAAATAATAATAAACAAATAATTAAATTATCTTAAGATTTATATTCTTTATTAAATTTTCTATAACAATCTCATCTGCTAGTTTATTGATAGAAAATGTTTTTGATCCGGCATCATTGATTGATGTGCCACAATGGTATACTATTTTTTTATCTAAAACAAAATATCTGTCATGAAATGTATTATTATAAATAATTTTTAAGTTACTATATTGTTCATTGTATTTTTCTATATCTAATTTTGTTATTTTCGATCTTTCATTAATTACTAAAACTACTGCAACATTCAGATTTCTAATTATATCTAATGTTATTTTGTCAGCATATGCATCAATAATAATCAATTCGTCATTTGCTTCTTTTAAGATATCTAAAATCTTTGAGTATGCATCATATATTTGACCATTATAATATATTTCATTTACCACTTTCTTTTCTTCAAATTTTGAAAAAGATTTTTGAAGTAGATTTATTTCTTTATCGTGTTTTAAAACCATATCATTTATATATTTTTGCTCTAATAAATTAGCAGATATATACTTCCGCATAGCTACAAAAGCATCCATTATTTGGATACTCACAGATTCTGCCACTTCTGTTCTTAAAATAGTTGCTAACATAGCTACTCCTTGCTCAGTAAAAACATATGGCAAATATTTACTAAATTGTCCTTGTTCTAATTCTAAGGTCCCAAATTGGGACCTTAGAATTTCTTCATATTCTTCTTTTGTTAGCTGAAACATAAACCTTTCTGGAAATCTATTAATATGTCTTTTCACAGCCTGATTTATTGTTTTAGTTCCATTATGACATTGATAAAGTTTAGCTAAATCCGAATCTAACATCACTTGTTTGCCTCTTATTTCATAGATCATATTTTCAATATTAATAGTATTTCTTGATTCATTCATAAAATGCCCTCCCACTAATATATTACCGAAAAGTTCTCTATTTCCTTTTTTTCTAACAAAAAAAGATATAAATTGTAAAAATTTATATCTTTTATTCATCACCAAAGAAATCATCAAAGAATTCATCATCAGTAATAACATTTTCATTAACTATAATACTATCAGCATCAATGTTAACAATTGGTTTTGAATCTTCTACTTTTTTAATTGGCTCTACTACTTCTTCTTTTAATGGTTCAGCCTTTTTTTCTTCTTGAGGTTGAACATTAGGTTCTTCAAAAAGATCAAAAGGTTTATTTGCTGGTTTTGGAACTTCAATTTGTTCTTTATTTTCCATATTTCTTTTTTCTAACAATTCTTTTTGTCTAGCTTCTTCTTCATCCAACTCTTTTAATTTTTTATCAATGTCTTTCATCATTGCATCAATATCCATATTGTTTAATGCACCAGAGCCTCCAAAAGGATTTCCTGTAGTAGCAGAATTGAACGGATTTGCTGGTTGACTAGAGCCAAAAGGATTTCCTCCACCAAATGGTGAATTTATTCCTCCACCCATTCCGCCAAAAGAACTTGGCATTCCAGGATTAAATCCCATACCCGCATCTCTGTTTTTATCAAAATTTTCCATCATTCTTTTCTTTTTTTCTTCAGTAACATATTTTTTTAAATCAAATAACTCAATTGTTTGTTTTTCTCTTTTCGGAAATTCTGCCGGAGATTTTTCTAATCCCCAGTCAATTTTAAAGTCAGGAACAAACTGAGTTTTAAAAGGGTCTGTTCTAAGACGTTTAATAATAACTTCAAATAACTTCATCTTTTGCAAATCAGTTACTGTAACAAGTGGTGTTGAAGCTGTCTTATCTTTTTCTTTAGATTTTACTTCACCACACATTTTACTAATTTCTTCAAGTGCGGCCATTTCAGTACTTATTAAGTATATAATATTACCACAATTACCTTTTATAATCTCAGCCACTTCTTTGCCATAAACATCATTTAATTGTGCAAAGTTTTGAATAATAAATGTGAATCTTATATCACGACTTCTTGCAGCTGATACCATTGAATCAACATCTTTAAGTGGTGGCATATTTGCAAACTCATCTAAAATAAAGTTTGTACGATATTGTAACTTACCACCGTTTTCTTGAGCAACATCAATTAATGTTTCATATATTTGTTTTATAAATATTGTTAATAAACTATGATATGTTTTCTTTTCATCATGAATAATTAAGAATACCGCAGTCTTTTCTTTACCAACAGATCTCATATCAAAGTCACTATAAGATAACATTTCACTCAATTCTTCACGAGATGAGAATAATCTTATTTTTTGTCTAAAAGTAGATAAGATACCACCTTTAGTTTCAGCAGGAGCATTTATTGTATTTGATGCAAATACGTATGCATTTGATTGTTCTCCTTTTAAACCAAAGTATTCTTTAACATAATTACTAGTTGCATATCTTTCTTCTCCAACTGTACTCATTAAGTTGATACTATTTAGGTTAACTTCTTTTTCTTGAGCATCCATAAATAAACCTAATGCTAGACCAGAGAAGTAGTCAGCAGCACTCTTTTCCCAGAAGTCAGAATCTTTTCCTGAACTAGGGTCATATAATATATTTAATGCAACGTCATCTAATAACTCAGTTGCTTTATCTGTATTTCCTTTTTTATAATATTGATAAGGCAAATTAAGTGGATTCCAGGCATTTCCTTGTAAAGGGTCACGGAAGTTAAGTACTATTACTTTATAACCACGTTTCTTTAAAGCACCACTACAATAACGATATAACTCACCCTTAGGGTCAGTAATAATCATACTTTCACCTTTTTTAGCAAGCAAGTTAACCAAAGGATTAACAACCGTTTGAGATTTACCAGATCCAGTAGAACCAATTACTAAACTATGATATTCTCCATTATCCACCCAAACTTCTTTACCATTATTAATAAGTGGTATACCAGCTGCTTTCGCTACTGGATCACTTATATTTACTTTGACAACATCTTTACCAGTTTTAATCTCTTTTTCTTTAGCCCATCTGGAATAACCACTTTCTTTCTTTTCTCCAAAAGAAAGCCCTAGTCCAGATCCTTTTTCTTTATTAAATATATAAGATGATACACTTGTAAAAATTATTATAAGTGCTACAAAAAACATCCCTAAAGTTACTGGTAAATAAGGCATTGTAAAAGCCTTAAAAGGAACTAAACCATAAAATGAGCCATCATTAGATAATGACGCAAAGTTAAGAACTGCTATACAACATAAATAAAGCAAAAATATACAATAAATGCAAAATAAGAAAAAATCTTTTGGCTCTACTTTGAATTTCATTTTAATTCCTCCAGTTTGACAAAAATATTATACTATAAATTATAAAGAAAAGCAAAGCATACATTATCAATATAAAAAATTAAAAAGATAAATTCATCTTTTTAATTTAACACTTCTTTATAGTTACTATTTTTATATTGATATAATAAATTAGTTGTTTCCCCATTTTCTGAAAAATAACCTTCTTGGAATACAATGCTATCATTCAATTCATTGTTAATATTTATAATATTAACAATATTATAAATAGGTTCACTTAAAATATCTTCTTCGTCAATTTCGTTTTTTATTAATGTTTTTTTCTCACTATTCATTATTACATAGCATAAATTAAAATATTTTTCTTGAATATCAAAAGCATCTAAGTTAGATACATTAACAATTTTATCATAAACTCCATTTTGATCCAAATCAATAAAAATCTTTTCTGCGTTTGATAAATCTTCTAATGCTACACTAACACCCATTATTTCATTAATTTCATTTATTTCTAATTCTGATAAAGTTTGAATACTATAAGTTCTGTTAATTAGGTTAATGTTATCTGAAGCTGCAACTATATTTCCTTCATAAGAAACATAATCATTATTACTATTAAATAAATTCCAACTATTTACAAATTTCATTTTGTACTTTCCAAAATAATTATTGTTTATGTAAACATTTAAATATTCATCTGAATCCAAATCATTTTTATCTAAATCATACCAATGACCTTTATTTAGTCCCCATAAAGATATATTTCCAATTACCAAATAATCATAATCTATTTGTTTAATAGGCTTTTGGTTAGAACCATTAGGATTATCAGTATTAGTATTTCCGTTATTATTATTATTTCGCCCTATTGCAAACACTATAATTCCATATAATAAAATAATTGCTACAAAAAATATAATAAACTTCTTTTTATTCATAAAATTTATCCTTTCATTTTAAAAACTATAAACAACAATTCTATCAACTTCACTAATTTTAACATTTGACACTTTTCCTCCAGCAGGATCTTTAGTTACATAATTACTTCCAGACGTTTCTGTATAAATTACCCAGTGTCCTCTAGGATGATCAGAATTTTTAAAATGCAATATGATAAAATGATTACTTAAATCATAAGAATTAATCTTTTCGTTTTTTTCGCTTTCAGTTTTACCACTTAACACTTGTGTATCAGCATGTTTAACATTAGCTATCTCTGAAATTTTTTGACACCCCCAATATATACCACCACTTGATGTGAAACAATCACCTTTATTTAATTCATCTAAAAATGTACCGGCATTAAAATTATCTAAATATATTTCTGTTCCAGAACAAGAAATACCAATAGCAATTGATGTTACAGCACATCCCGATGCTCCCATAGTCTCAGATGATTTACCAAGTTTTTTGCTTTTCCATTTGCTATCACCTTGTGCATAAATTGTACAACCTTCACTATTTGAATCACAAGAATCTGGACCTATTCCAAAAATGGTTTGACGACTTCCGGCCATTTTAAAAACTTGCCACTTACTATATGCTAATTGATCTTCGCTCGTTGTCTTAACACATCCTGATCCGCCACCAGTTGAACACTTACTAGCAGTTGTAGAACAAGCTGAAGCGACTGTAGATGATCTTGATGGTGTTAAATATTCTTTTATATATGGATAATAATAACATCCTCCAACACCCGATCCTCCAGGATTATACCAATATTGTCCAATATAAGCATATTTAGACATCATAGAACTAACAGAATCATATTGTGATATATTTTCAACGTAAGCTAATACCCCCTCTGAAAACGATGAATATTTATGACAAGCATCATATCCACCTGTATTAGTACAACCTATTCCCCAATAATTATTAGTTGACCCCCCAGGAGAATGCCCCTCGCTTACCGCTCTTACAATAACCATTTCTGGATTAATATTATTATTAGTTGCAATATCATAAATAGTACCAGCATTATCGCTAAATACTTTAGCGGCACTACTTGTTGATCCAGTATAATAATCTTGAACCTTTGATACAAATTCTGTTTTTGATAATGTAGTTTTACTAATATTTATGGCATCACACGCTTCTGAATATGATTGACTTGTTCCTCCGTCACTACTATTACTAGAACCTTTACCAGTTAACATATCTAATGATACTAAAATTAACAAGCCAAATATAAAAATCATAATTACAGCTATAATAAGAACCACCTTATGTTTTAAAAGAAACCCTAAAACTTTCTTAAAACCTTGAATTTTAGCTTTTATATTTTGTGGAGTAATATTTCTTCTAGGTCTAGGCCTCGGTTGGTTCTCTTTTTCTAATTCTTCTTCATTACTATTATTTGTTTCTTTTTCTAAATCATCGCTGTTATTTTCTAAAGAAGAATTATTCTCTCCATCTTCCTGATTATTAAGATAAGATAAATCACGTACAGAATTATTATGTCTTAAATTCTTATTTTCTACATCATCTTCAACATTATTATGTTGATTTTGATAAGCTTTACTATTTTTAAATTTATTTTGATTTTTATACATAACTATCACCGCGACTTATATTTCTGTAAAAATTATAGCATAAAAAAAAGAGCTTAACAATTGTTAAGTCTCTTATAATCCTCCACCTGCTCCAAAAGAATCTAATTCTTCTTGGGTAGCTACAATATTAATTCTCATTCTTCTACTACCACAGATAAATAATGCTTCTCCTTGATTATAGTATTTAATACTTTCTTTTTCTGATTCATTTAAATCAATTAATTTAGAAAGATCTTCAACTGCTTGTTTTTTAAGTCCCATTACTACATAATAAGCAGCATTGTCAAATATCGCTTTACCATGAGTAATAATATTAGGAGCAGCAAAGTCTGTTGGTTGTTGAGTAATAATAATTGTACCTGTGTTGTATTTTCTACTACGACGTTGAATTTGTGCTAAGAATTCAGCTCCTAATTCATTTCTACTAGATAAAAGCACATGTGCTTCATCTACCATCATAACAGTATTTACATTTTTATCTAAACATTCACCCCATGCGTACTTCAAAATATTAAAGAATAATGCATTTTTAATGTTCTCATCACTATTCATTAATTCTCTTATATTAAATACAATGAAATCACTATCAATATCCAATGTAGTATGGCCAGTAAAATAATATCTTAATTCCTTTGTTAAAGGTCTAATCTTCAATTCAAGACGTTCCATTACATCTCTTTCATGAGTTGCATCAGTCATTGATAATAATCTTCCCTTGATTGTTGCATAAACATCATCAAACGTTGGAAAATCTTCACTTGTAAATTGTGTATAATCTGTATCAAAATCCATTTTATAACGTTTATAAGTATCTTGTACAACTTCACTAAACATTGTAAGTACATCTTCTTCAATAGAAGGAGAATAATATTTCATAAACGCCTTTAATTGTTGAATAGTACGTGTAAGAATAGTATAACCAAGTCCTTGAGCAATTTCTTCTTCATCAGCATCAACAATAACTTCAAGCGGATTTATCATTCCGAATTCTCCACCTTTACCTAAATCTAAGAAATTACCACCCATATTGTTAACCATTTCTCCTAGTTCACCTTCTGGGTCAATACAAACTACTTTATAGCCATTTCTTAAATGACTTCTTATTAACATTTTAGCCGCTGTTGATTTACCAGTACCAGAAGTACCTAATAAAATCATATTAGCATTATTACGATTATGTTCTTTCTTTAATTGATATAAAAATTGATTAAATAATACAACACCACCAGAGAAATCTACACCAAATAACATTGAATTTCCTGGATCTTTAATGCTATCGAATACAAATGGATACATAGCCGATACTGTAACAGATGGAATTGGAGTACCAATTCTATCTTCAATATCTTGCTTAGGGAATATTGGTATAATTGATTTTAAAACTTTTTCTTGTTCAAACATCAATGCTACGCCACGCATTCCCATAGCTTCTAAATGACTTCTAACTTGCATTTTACGCATTTCAAGTTCTTCTTTATTATCACCAGATATCATTAAATGCATTTGAAAGTCAAATATTCTAGCTTGAGTAGCCGCTAACATTGAAACAAATTGTTCAATTGATTCATAATCTTGACGTATTCTTTCTTGAAAAGTTTGATCTTTTTCTGTTTGGTATCTCTGTTTTAAATCAGCTATTTCTTTATTTAACATTTTTTGTAGAGTACTAAATGGAATTGGAATGTGTTTTACTACAACTTTAACTCCACTTAAAGATGTAATATCTGATAAATACCCAGGATAAATGTTTTTTGGATATGACACAATTGTCATAATTGTAGAATATTTACCACTGATAACAAAATCAGTCGGATTAAATTCCATGCCCTTAGGCGCTACTTCACTCTTTAAAAACATTATGGCATCACCGTCCCAATACTAGTACTTACTCCCCCGTTAAAGAAATTATCTAATAACATTCTTAAATCTGCATTTGAAGTTTGTGTTGTATTTAAACCACAACTAGCAAAACCACTAATTAAATTATGCAATTTTTTTTGTACAATTTCCATTTTCTTTTCTTTAAATAATATATAATATTCTGTATCAACTACGTTATATTCACTACTCATAAATAAATTAGCTTTATTTATATCTTGCATTATCAATTTTCTTTCTAATGCACTTTGCGAATTATTATATAACATTTGCAATTGAGCCAAATATACACTTATATCAACTGGACGATCCGCAATCAATAACCAAAATTCATAATCAATCATATTATAAACGTTAGTTAAATTATTAATAATCGCTTGTTGAGATCCTGCATCCATTATAAAAATATTTTTAGGAGCAATCTTTATACCCGTTACATAATAACCATCTTCTGTATAAATCATACCATTTAAAATTTGTTTAATTGGTAACCAATCTTCTGTAAAATTAGAATTTGGTTTACTTTGTTTTTTCATTCACACACCAGCCTTTCCAATAATACCTTCGAGTATTAAATAAATATAAGAAAATATTTGTTAATAATTGCATTACATTATGATAATACACTACCGGCATTACTAACAATGTTGATATTAACAACGGAAGTAATATTAATATCATAGTACCTAAATCAGAACTATGAATTACCAAAAGTAATATTATCGTTACTACTGCACCCAGCCCAAACACTACCAAATCAAATGGAGTGAAGAAGCCCAAAATTAATTGGGACTTCTTTGAGTTTGCAGGTATTAAATATTCTTTCATTCCCTTTTATCCTTTCATTACTTTTTATCATCTTTTTTGAAATCTTTATCCAAACCTGTTTGTTTAAACATTTCTCGCATATTTTTAACCCACTCATCATTAGCTTGTTTTTGACCAAGACTTTTTTGAATATCCTCGTCTTTTTTAATAGCTTGTTGAACACGTTGCTTTTTAATATTATATTGTTTTTCATCAACAGAATTTTTATCAAGATCCCTTAAATATTGTGCAGTTTGATTATTGTCAGTTTTATAATTAGAATATCCTGCACCACCTTGAGAATAATATTTTCTTATATAGCCTCGTGTTTCTTCTTTCAATTTAGTATCAGAAATTTCTTTAAATGCTTTATCACGCTTAATTTCGTAATCAGCATCAGTTGATTTTTTTGCATTAGCAATTTCCCATTCTTTTTGAGCTTTTTTAATATCATTTTGAACTTTTTCATCTGTTCGTACATAATTATACGCTGTTTGATATTCACCACTTGACTCAAATGCTTCCATTCTTTGTTTTTCCAAAATATTAGTATTAGCCCATTCTTCTTCTATATTTCTCAAATTAGCTTTATTTTCGGCGATTCTTCTATTTCTATCAACGGTAGCAATATTCTGACTTCTTTTATTCATATCATTAGCTTTATTAGTAATTCTAGTACCAATTGTTTTGCCACCGAATATTCCTACTTTACCTTTATGATCACCTGTTAGTGCAGAATATTGTTTATTTGCTTGTTTTTTCCACTGATTTCCTTTACCTTGGAATCCTCCAACAGCACCAGAGGCAAGTCCTCCCATAAATGATCCGCCATAGCGTTTAGCTGCAATCGCTCCGCCTAATGCTCCTGTAGCAAAACCAGCAACACCGCCTGCTAAACCAAATGTTCCAGCATTTAATTTATCCATAATTCCAAGTTTCATATTACCACTAGATATTCCTAAAACTTCTGATAAAAGTTTTGGTGCCTGTTTACCAAATGTAACTATTCCCATAATAATGATCATTTTAGGGAAGAATCCTCCGCCAGGTATTTCTAATTGACTTATATTTGAAGCTAAAAACACTACCACAAACAAAATTATCATTCTAACAAATACTTCCATAAAAGTCGTCAAAGTAACTTTAATCCAATTATTAAAAATTTTATTATTAGGTAAAATCCTACATAAAACAGGAATTGGAGCTATCATTTCATAAAACGCTAATTTTACTGCTCTTAATCCTAAATCTAAACAAAAACTAAATATCATATACAATAGAAAGAATCCCACAATTGTTGATATAATTGGCATATAAGTAATTTCATCATTAGAAATCACTTCTGAAAAGGCGCTTAATTGAGAAAAATCTCCATTAGTAATTACAATTGCCCTGAATTCTCCCCAATACAAGTCTTCATCAGTTAGATTATAACCAATGGTCGCTACTGCTTCATTTGCAACCGCTAAGCCACATGCTGCTGCAGCAACTCCACCAGTATAAGGTAATCCAGCAGAAGTAGCTCCAGAAGAAAAAGGAACAGACACAAGATTAATTAAAAACAACGCTCCGCCACCAATACATGCAATAGGCGACACAGTAGATGAAATCGCTTTGTAAGTTCCCCAACCTTCACTCCAATCTGCCACAACATCATTAGGCTCACCATCACCATCTGTATCATTAGGATAAATAAAAGCATTCATTACTGAAAAAGCTAAATTATTCCCCTGCTGCTCAACAACAGTATTTTGATTAGAAACTTCTTCGATCGTATAAGACTCTTGATTTTCTTCATTATATAAAACTTTATCAGATACAGATGTATCAACATTGTCACTAGTACCCAAAAATATTTTTCCAATAATATTATCTTCTATTACAACATTTTGAATAGTATACATAAAATTAAATACGGTCGGTAATAATGCAATCAATATAATAGAAGTTACAACATTTAAAAGCACTTTCGGACCAGAAAATTTGCCTTTAACAGCCTCGTCTGGATTAACAATAGAAATTAATAGTGAATATGTAACTAAAAATAGAGCCACAACGCCTGCCAATATATATACTCTATTAACAAAAGAAGATATTACAGATTCAGGGAAAAAACCTCCGCTAATTTCTGCTAATTCCACAAATAATCCAAATAATTTAGCTACCAAGCCATAAACAAATGAATCAATAAGTAAACAAAATCTTATTAAACCATCTTCTATAGATCCCCACATATTATCGCTCCGTTCTATAATAAACTACATGTCGGATTGTTAAATCCAACTAATCCTAATATAAAATCTAATATAATTAGTACAAAAAATATTACTATTGCTATAACTAATCTTGTTATAGCTTTACTTGACGCTTTTTTTATCGCGTCTTTGTCTTGAGTTGGTATTACCTTTACAAAATCTATTGTTGATAATACTAATGCTAGTATTACTCCAATATATTGCATAAATTTTAATGTTGTTGATAATAATTCATGCGTATTATTATATTTACCATTGTTTTTAAATAACGTGTCACATGTTATTTTCCCTAAATTAATTTGAGGTGTTTTTAGTTCACCCAACGATTTAGGATCATATGAAACTACATTATTAGCTGTATCTTCAGTTGAATTTGATACAATCTTAGACTCTGCGCATTTTTTTTCATCATAAACGGAAGAATCTTTATCACAATAATTTTCAACATTTTGCTTTCCTTCTTCAACTTTTTCTTCAGCATTGGTTTCTTCATAAGATTCTTGATTTATATTAGATATTGCCAAAGAAGTACCAGTAAAATGAAAAGTCTTTGTATTTTTATATTTACCGTCTTTTTCTAATTGCTTTTTTGACGCATTACAATCCTTATCATCTCTACAAGAAACAAAATAATATTTGCTACCTTTTTTTGTCTGAGTAACCAAAACTTGTTCTGGACAAAAATCACCATTATCAGCTTTGCTTTGAATTTCACTTCCTGACAAATCCTTATGTGTTTCATGATCAAACATTTGGTTTTGCCACCAACCTTGCAAACCATAATCTGATCCGTATTTTTTATTAAAATTTAGCCATCTACCACATGTATCACAACCGCTAGCAAAAAAATATTCATAATTTTTTTCAAATTTACCATCAGTACTAAGCTTACCAAAACTATATGTAAAACTATCTCCGCATAAAGCTGTATTATCTATTCCTACAAACTCAATATTAATATATTTCCCACTATCCAAAGCATCGGAAGTTACTTTTTTATTTTCATAAACACAATTAATATTAAGATGAGACGCCCCCATATAATCATCGTCTTCACTGCCGGATGCAAAAACATTTACTGGAATTAATAAAACTACTAAAAATATAATCCATAAATTCTTTTTCATATTATCTTCCTACCAATTTTCTATAAACCTAGAATTTATACTAAAACAATTATATCAAAATAAAAAGAAATGGTAAACATTTTTAAACCATTTCTTTTTATTTTATAGCAACCCACAAGTAGGATTATTAAATCCGACCAACTCTAATATAAAATCTAATATAATTGGTACAAAAAATATTATTATTGCTATAACTAATCTTGTAAACGCTTTACTTGATGCTTTTTTTATTGCATCTTTATCTTGCGTTGGTACTACCTTTATAAAATCTATTGTTGATAATACTAATGCTAGTATTACTCCTATATATTGCATAAATTTTAATGTTGTTGATAATAATTCATGCGTATTATTATATTTACCATTGTTTTTAAATAACGTGTCACATGTTACTTTATTTAAAGTTACTTTATCCAATTCTAATTCTTTATTAGAATCATCATTTTTACTTTCTTGTTTATCTCTATCATCTTGATCATCAGCAATTATTGTCTCTCCGCTACCGTCATCAACCATAGTATTACCATAACAAGCATTCTGTCTCCAAATACATTCATGGCCATCTATTTTACTACTAACACAGGTTTCGTGAGACTTTATCTGGCTACATGAAGTAATTTTTTCTTTCTCTTTTTCTGCCAAATTATTACTTTTATAACATCTTGAACCACCTTTTTTATTACCATTCCATGCACATTTATAACCTTGATATGTTTTAGATTTACAAACAGTAGACCCTTTAGAAGCCCATTGGTTACATGGAGTTTCGGCATATACATATAGAGGTAACAACATACATAATAATACTAAAATACTATATAATTTTTTCATATTATCACCAACCATCAAACTAAGTATAACACATTTTATTATTAAAGTATAGCAAAGAATAAAGGATAAACTATTTTTGGACAACAATTTATTACACAAAAAAACAGATATTTCTATCTGTCTTAGCTATTTGCTTTCACCATAGCTTTACAATTTTTTCCTGTCGGCGAAACTACACAGTCTTTACAAGAATTATAATTTGCTTTAATTTCGTCATTAAATCCAGCAACAATTGAGAATACAAACCCAATTAATGTTGGAATAAAGAAAATGATAATTGCTGCTACTGCACGTTTTACTAAAGCTGTTGTTGCTTTATTAATAGCTTTATCATCACTAGCTACTACAGCCTTTCCTAAATCAAACATTCCTAAGATTAATAATAATAGAGGAATAACGATTTTAAAAATCATTAAAATGTATCCAATAAATTGCCAAATTAATGAAGTTTCTGCACAGAATGTTTCAACTGCTCCTATTAACATATAATACCTCTCCTTTTCATAACTTTATTTTATCTAAATGCTAAAACATTGTCAAGTTTTATCATTTAAATATGTTAAATAGTTTACTCTTATTATCTACATCACCCTTAAATCTAGAAAATCCTAACGCAATTAAGAATTCATCTAAAACTTTTTGGTGATCTTTTTTATCATCTAGATAAGGAATATTAAAGAATACTTTACTATGACTTTCATATTCAAAATCTCCTACATCTTTATTTGATAATATACTTCTATTTAAAACTATCTTTTTTTTTTTTTTTTTTTTAATAGCAGCATGCTTTCTTTTAATTAATTTTTTTTTTTTT
>X208_Red_Sheep__coassemble_19_pt1 | contig 14525 bp, 14 predicted proteins | sample X208_Red_Sheep__metabat2_low_PE_001 | metagenome-assembled genome bin X208_Red_Sheep
ATGTTACTGATAAAAGAATAATAATTCAAAATGGTTTTATTTCAGAAAATTATCAAACAATTTACTATAAAGACATTAAAAATGTTTACTTACGTAAAGGTTTAATAGATCAAATGCTTAAAGTAGGAGATATTTATTTTGATTTAGGATATCATCATACTTCTAAAGGGAACCAAGTAGTTAATTCGGCTTTCTTAGATGTAGAGAATCCTAACGAAATATATTCTAGAATCCAAAAAATTGTTTTAGATATTCAAACAGACATTGAATATCCAAATGCTTTAAGACCAAATGAAAACCCTGGATATAATACTAAATATAAAGGATAAAACAAAAACTGCCTAATTAAATAGGTGGTTTTATTTTGCTTATTATGGTAGAATGTATCTAGAAAAAAGGTGAACTTTTATGGACAAAAAGGAATGTTTAGAAAAAATTAATGGACTACTAGTAAAAATAGAAGATATTGGGAGGTCTCTTTGACGTTTTAAATAAATCTAGCGAGATAGATAAACTCACAAAACAAACTGAAGAGCCAAACTTTTGGGAAGATCAAAACAAAGCGAATTCTGTTTGCTCCTTATTAAATTCCTTAAAAAAAGAATTAGAACAATATAATAGCATTAAAAAGAATTTAAATGATGATTTAGAATTATTAGAAATTGTTGATAATTTAGAAGATATTAACAATGATTTAAGTATACAAGAAAAGTTAATAACTGAACTTGAGTTTAATGTACTACTTAGTGGCGAACACGACAAACTTAATTGTTATTTAGAAATACATCCCGGAGCTGGTGGTACTGAATCATGTGATTGGGCTAGTATGTTAGCGCGTATGTATACAAGATTTTGTGATATCGAAGGTTTTAAATATAGTATTGTCGATGAACAAAAAGGTGATGAAGCAGGAATTAAAAGTATAACTATTTTTATTGAAGGGTTATATGCTTATGGATATTTAAAGGCAGAAAAAGGAGTGCATCGTTTGGTCAGAATATCACCATTTGATTCTAATAAAAGAAGACATACATCGTTTGCATCTGTTTCGGTTACTCCAGAATTTAAAGATGATATTAATATTGAGATAAAAGAAGCGGATCTAAAAATAGATGTATATCATTCAAGTGGAGCTGGAGGTCAATCAGTAAATACATCTAATTCCGCAGTTAGAATTACACATTTACCTACAAAAACAGTTGTTACTTGCCAAAATGAAAGAAGTCAATTAAAAAATAAAGAACAAGCTATGAAGATGTTAAAGAATAAACTTTACCAACTTGAAGTAGAAAAAAAAGAACTGGAAGCAAACAAACTTAAAGGCGAAGTTGCAAACATTAATTTCGGAAGTCAAATAAGGAGTTACGTACTTGAACCATATAAACTAGTAAAAGATAATCGATCAGAATATGAATCTACTAGTCCAGATAAAATCCTAGATGGTAATATTAAAGAAATGATCGAAAGTGTTTTAAAAAGTAAGTAAAACATTGCAAGAATTAATAAACTAAGATAAAATAATTAATTCAAACGAGGCGATAAAATGAAAGAAGTAAAGGAATATTTAAATAGTACTCTTAAAGATAATTCTATAGTAGTAGTCGCATGTTCTGGTGGTCCAGATTCTATGTGCTTACTTGATTTAGTGTTGAATGAAAAAAAGAGTAAAAACTTAAAAGTAATCTGTGCTCACGTTAATCATAAAGTTCGAATTGAAAGTGAAGAAGAAGCAGAATTTGTTAAGGAATATTGTGATAATAATGGCGCAATATTTGAATATATGGAAATCACTGACTATGATGATGATAATTTTCATAATCAAGCTAGAATTAAAAGATATGAATTTTTTAGGCAATTATTAAAAAAATACAATGCAGATTATTTAATGACTGCCCATCATGGTGATGACTTAATTGAGACAATTTTAATGCGTATAGTACGTGGTAGTAATTTAAAAGGCTACATTGGGTTCAAAAAAGAAAGTGATTTTTATAATTATAAAATGCTTCGTCCGTTAATAAATGTAACTAAGGATGAAATAGAACAGTACAATAAAGCCAATAATATTTCTTATAGAGTAGATATAAGCAATGAAAAAGATAAATATACTCGTAATAGATATCGTCATGTTGTTTTACCATTTTTAAAAAACGAAGATGCATATGTACATAAAAAGTTTTTGAAATTCAGTCAAGAATTAATCAAATTTGATGAATTTTTAGTGAATTATATGTCGAACTTGTTGACTGACATTATTAAAAATGATACTTTGAATGTGTCGTTATTTCATAGCCTTGATGATTTTATCAAAAGAAAAGTAATTGAAACAATGATAGACAAAGTTCAAGAAGATGATTTGTTTACTATAGAAGACAAACATATTGAGTTAATTCTAGATTTATTAAATAGTAATAAACCAAATTCATATGTAGAGTTGCCTAATGGCTTTATCGGAGAAAAAAGCTACAACGAATTTAGAATCATAAAAGCTACTAAAACCACTGATTATTATATAAAGTTTGAAGATCTAGTCAAAATACCTAATGGTTATAAACTAATTAAAGTAAATAATAGTACTGATAAATCAAACTATACAATAAGATTGAATAGTAAAGAATTAGCTCTTCCACTTTATGTTAGAAACAGATTAGATGGAGATAAAATTGCTATAAAAAATTTAAATGGCACAAAAAAACTTAAAGATATTTTTATTGATTGTAAAATAAATATTAGCAAAAGAAATGATTGGCCTATATTAGTAGACAGTAATAAGACAATTATTTGGGTGCCAGGATTAAAAAAATCAAAATTTGATAAAGAAATAGACGATAACTATGATATAATAATAAGATATGAGGAGGATAATAATGAACAATAAAAACAATTCAAACTTTATTAAAAATATGTTTCCTTATTTAGTGTTATTAGTTGTAATGATTGTTACATTTGTGATATTAGATTATAAGGGAAATAAAGTTAACGAACTTTCTACAGGAGAATTACTAACGGCAGTAGATAATAAAAGTATTACTGAAATAACTATTATGCCTAAAAGTAGCGAAAGTGTATACTACGTAGAAGGTAAACTTAAAGACTATGCTGAAAATGAATCTTTTAAAGCGAAGGTTATTGAAGCAGAAATTGATACTATTACTGAGTATATTTCTGAAAACGATGTTGAAACATATAAAACTGAAAGTGATCCAGGAAGTAGTTCAATACTTTATATAGTTGTTAATGTATTACCATTAGTAATTATAGTTATAGCTAGTTATTTCTTATTTAGTAAACTAGCTAGTAGTAATAAAAATTCAGTAGATTTTGGTAGAAGTCGCGCTAAATTAAGTGATGGCAACTTCCAAGTTAAATTTAAAGATGTTGCTGGATTAAAAGAAGAAAAAGAAGAAGTTGAAGAACTTATCGATTTCTTGAAAAATCCTAAAAAGTTCCAAAAATTAGGAGCTAGAATCCCTAAAGGAGTACTATTAGTTGGCCCTCCAGGAACTGGTAAAACATTGCTTGCTAAAGCTGTAGCAGGTGAAGCAAACGTTCCATTCTTCTATATAAGCGGATCAGATTTCGTTGAACTATTCGTAGGTGTTGGAGCAAGTCGTGTTAGAGATATGTTTAAAGAAGCTAAAAGAAGTGCTCCTTGTCTAATCTTTATTGATGAAATTGATGCCGTTGGTCGTCAAAGAGGAACTGGTTTAGGTGGAGGACATGATGAACGTGAACAAACACTTAATCAATTATTAACTGAAATGGATGGTTTTGGAGCTAATGAAGGAATTATTATTATAGCTGCAACTAATAGACCTGACGTTTTAGATCCGGCTTTACTTCGTCCAGGAAGATTCGATAGACAAGTTACAGTATCTCTGCCAGACTCAAAAGAAAGAGAAGCAATTCTAAAAGTTCACGCAAGAAATAAAATTTTAGGAAATGATGTTAATTTAACAAACGTAAGTTTAAGAACTCCAGGATTTAGTGGAGCAGACTTAGAAAACTTACTTAATGAAGCTGCATTACTTGCAGTAAGACGTAATAAAGAATCAATAACAATGAATGAAATAGATGAAGCAACAGATCGTGTATTAATGGGACCTGCAAAAACAAGTAGAAAAATTACTGATAAAGAAAAGAAACTTGTTAGTCTTCATGAAGCTGGTCATGCTGTTATCGGAATAAAATTAGAAGATGCTAATGAAGTTCATAAGATCACAATTATTCCTCGTGGAGTAGCTGGTGGATATACTATGATGCTTCCAAAAGAAGAAAAAATTGGAATCATGACTAAAGCAGAATTAGAAGTTGCAATAGTTGGATTATTAGGTGGCCGAGTTAGTGAGGAACTATTCTATGGTGAAATAACTACTGGAGCTAGTGATGACTTTAAGCGTGCAACTAATATTGCTCGTAGTATGGTTACTGAATATGGTATGAGTGATCTAGGCCCTGTTCAATATGAACAAAAGAGCGAAGGAGTATTCTTAGGAAGAGATTATACTAATAAGACTAAGAACTTCTCAGATCAAGTAGCATTAGAAATTGATCAACAAACAAGAGCGATTATTGAAAATTGTTATGCTAAAGCTAAAAAGATAATTAAAGAAAACGAAAAATTAATTATGCTTTTAAGTGATGCGCTAATGGAAAAAGAAACATTAACAAAAGAAGAAATAGAATCTTTAGTTAATACAGGAAAATTACCTGAAGAAACAAGTGTTACCGATGGAGCAAAAACTTTAACAGAACTAAAAGCTATAGCAAAAGAAAAGAAAATCAAAGGATATACAAAAATGTCTAAAGAAGAACTAGAAAAAGCTATTAAAGAAACAGAATAATCTGTTTCTTTTTTGCGTTTAAAAAGAGTATAAATCATAATATTTCACTTTGCGTTTTTATAAAAAAAATAAAAATTACTTTTTTATAAAGACAAAACTATTTTATTATGTTAAAATAATTTATAGTTATGATGAAGTATTAAGAGGTGTGACAAAATGGCAAAAATAATTTCTTTAGTAAATCAAAAAGGTGGTGTTGGAAAAACTACAACAAGTATTAATTTATCAGCAGCATTAGGTAAAGAAGGCAAAAAAACACTATTAGTTGATTTAGATCCACAAAGAAATGCAACCACTGGTTTAGGATTTAGTAACGGAGATTATGAAGGCGACGTTTATGAAGTGATGACTGGCAAATGTCCTATTGAAAAAGCAGTTATTAAAACAAAATTTGAAAATTTATCAATTTTACCATCAACAATTAATTTAGCTGGTGTTGATGTTGAGTTCGTTAAAAATATGTTAGATAATGCTGAATTTAGACAAAATGAACAATTAAAGTTAGCGTTAGATTCTATTAGAGATAAATATGATTATATTATAATTGATTGCCAACCTGCTTTAGGTGTTGCTACAATGAATGCTCTAGTAGCAAGCGATTCTGTTATTATTCCAGTACAATGTGAGTTTTTTGCGTTAGAAGGTATTACTCAATTATTAAATTCTATAATAATGGTTCAATCTAGTATGAATCCGAACTTAAGAATTGAAGGAGTATTATTAACTATGTTAGATGGAAGAACTAACATTGGATTAGAAGTAATCGAAGAAGTTAGAAAATATTTTAAAGACAAAGTATTTAATACATTAATCCCAAGACTTGTTAGATTAGTTGAAGCGCCTTCTCATGGTAAACCAATTAATGAATATGATCCAACAAGTAGAGCTACAGAAGCTTATGCAAATTTGGCAAAGGAAGTGATTAGTAGAGATGGACAACAATAATAAAAAGAAAGCATTAGGAAAAGGTTTAGAACAATTATTTGCTAATAATGTAATTGATTTTGACAATTTTGAAAAAGAAATAGTAGAAAAAGCTGAAACAAAAGGCGACGTAGTTGAAATCAATTTATCAGAAATCAGAAGTAACCCATACCAACCAAGAAAAGTATTTGATCAAGAAGCTTTAGAAGAATTAGCGGCTTCTATCAAAGAATATGGTATTGTTCAACCTATCATTGTAAAAAAAAGTATCAAGGGTTATGAATTAGTTGCTGGAGAAAGAAGAACCAAAGCAGCTAGATTAGCAGGTTTAACAACAATTCCGGCAATTATTAAAGATTTTAATGACCAAGATATGATGGAAATTGCTTTGATCGAAAATATTCAAAGAGAAAATTTAAATCCGATTGAAGAAGCAGAATCATATGCAAATATCATTAAATTACGTGGATTTACTCAAGAAGAATTTGCTGAAAAATTTGGTAAAAGTCGTAGTTATGTAACCAACATACTAGGGTTATTAAAATTACCAGAAAAAGTAAAAGATTTAGTTTCTGCTAAAAAAATTACTATGGGACATGCTAGAGTATTGAGTAAGATCGATAGTGAAGATAAAGTATGTGAATTAGCAGATCGAATTATCATCGAAGGCTTAAGTGTTAGAGATATCGAAAAAATTTCTAGTAATGAAGCTTTGCCTAAGAAAAATAAAGTTAATCGTGTTGTAGATTATCATTACAACATTTATGAAAATATAATGAGAGAAAAAGTTGGTACAAAAGTAAAAATAGGTAAAAATAAAATTGAAATTCCTTTTGATTCTGACAAAGACTTAGAAAGAATTCTTGAAATATTAAACATTAATATTGATGGAGAATAATATTTTCATATATGTGTATTCAAACTGAGGTGCATAATGGAAAAAAAGTATAAATTAAACGATCAAGTTATTATGAAAAAACCACATGCTTGTGGTGAAAACTTATGGACAATTACTCGTATGGGGGTAGACATAAAACTTAAATGTGTAGCATGTGGTAGAGAAATTATGCTTGATAGATTAGTTTTTGAGAAAAAATTAAAAAAGATTTTAGGTGATAAAAATGAAGCTTAAAGAAAAAATGACATTGCATCCAATAATGACTCTAATAATAATGATTATTATTACTATTGTTCTTAGTGGATTCTTAGCTTTATTAGAAACACAAGTTGCATATAGTAAAATAAATGCTAACTATTTAGAATATATAAGTACTAGTGTGTCTGTTAAATCGTTATTTAGTTTAAGTGGATTAAAATACATATTTACTAATACTGTATCAAACTTTGTAGCGTTTACTCCGCTAAGTAGTTTGATAATCATCTTAATTGGTATCGGAGTAATGGAAAAGAGTGGATTTTTAAAAACTGCCATTACTTTACTAACAAAAAAAATTAGTAAAAATACAGTGACTTTTGTTCTTGTATTGATTTCAATGATAGCGAGTTTAATTGGTGATTTATCTTATATCATGTTAATCCCTTTGAGTGCATTGCTTTTCCATTATGGAAAAAGAAATCCTAATATAGGTATTATTGCTTCATTTGCTGGGTTAACTTGTGGTTCAGGAATAAGCATATTATTAACAAGTATTGATAGTGCAATGATGTCATCAACATTATTAGGAGCTCAAATGTTAGATCCAAACTATACAATGCATAAATACTTTGGAATTCTAATAATGGTAGTAGCGACTATTTTAGTGTCATGGATTATTACTAAGATTACAGAAAATTATATTGCAAAAAAATTACCAAAATACGAATTTCCTGAAACAGAATTAGAAGAAGAAATATCTATTGGACGTCGAGAAATGCGTGGTTTAATATTTGGTATAGGTGCTGGAATAATTTATTTATTAATTTTCATATATAATATAATTCCTGGGTTACCATTCTCTGGAAAACTTTTAGATTATAGTCAAACATTCTATATTGATAAATTATTTAGTTATAATTCATTCTTTAGCAATGGTTTTGTATTTATTGTAACAATGTTATTTGTTATTTTAGGATTCTTCTATGGTTTAGGAGCTAAAACAATTAAAAATAACAAAGAATTCTGTGATACTTTAGGTCACTCTTTAGATGGAACAGGAAAAACATTAGTATTAATTTTCTTTGCTTCTACATTTATTAGTATTTTTAAACAAACAGAAATTGGAAACTTAATAGTAGCAGCATTGACTAGTTTATTAAGTAGTATTGAATTCTCTGCTTTACCATTAATAATCTTGTTATTTGTAATAGCAGCAGTAACTACTATTTTTGTTCCATCCTCAATATCTAAATGGGCAATTATTTCGGGAGTGGCTGTTCCAGTGTTTATGAATGCAGGTTTAAGCCCTGAATTTGCTCAAGTGGTCTTTAGATTTGGTGAATCTATGACAATGGGATTAACGCCAATGATGGCATATTTTGTTATCTATTTAGCATTCTTAGAAAAATATAATCAAAATGAAAAACCAATAAGTTTATTTACAACTTTAAAATACCAATTACCTTATTCTTTAGCAGTTGGAGCAATATTATTAATCCTACTAGTTATTTGGTACATAATTGGGTTACCTATTGGAATAAGTACTTGGATTGGTTTATAGGGGGAGAATATTATGGCATTAAAAGCAGGAATAGTTGGTTTACCTAATGTTGGTAAATCAACTTTATTTAACGCAATAACAAAAAAGAATATCTTAGCTGCTAACTATCCGTTTGCGACAATCGATCCAAATGTAGGGGTAGTTACAGTACCAGATAGCCGTTTAGAATTTTTAGAAAAATTATATATACCAGATAGTTTAGTACCAACAGCATTTGAATTTACTGATATAGCTGGTTTAGTTAAAGGTGCTTCTACTGGAGAGGGTTTAGGAAACAAATTCTTATCGCACATTAGAGAAGTAGATGCAATCGTTGAAGTAGTTAGATGTTTTGATGACGCTAACATAACTCATGTTGAAGGTAATACTGATCCTATTCGTGATATTGAAATTATTAATGTTGAATTAATACTATCTGACTTAGAAATTGTTGAAAATAGACTTGATAAGATCAAAAAGAAAGCCGAAACAACAAAAGATAAAGATGCAATAATTGAAGTGTCAGCATTGTCTAAAGCGAAAGAATCATTAGAAAAAAATATTCCTCTTCGTAGACTTGATTTTACAGAAGAAGAATTACATTCTATAAAAGCATTTAACTTTATCACATTAAAGCCATTAATATATGCGGCTAATGTTGATGAAGATACAGCGGTAATCGGTGGTAACGATTATACAAAATTAGTACAAGAATACGCAGAAAAGGAAAATGCTGGAGTTATATTAATGTCAGCTAAAATAGAAAGTGAACTTGCTGAATTATCAGATGAAGAAAAGAGAAATTTCTTGTCAGAATTAGGTATTACTAATAGTGGTTTAGATAAACTTATTTTTGCTACTTATGATCTTTTAGGTCTTCAAACGTTCTTTACTGCTGGTCCAAAAGAATGTCGTGCATGGACTTTCAAAAAAGGTATGACTGCTAAGGAATGTGCAGGAATAATTCATAGTGATATTGAAAGAGGATTTATTAAAGCAGAAACTATGAGCTTTGAAGATCTAGAAAAATATGGTGAAGAAAAGAAAGTTCAAGAAGCTGGAAGATTAAGACTTGAAGGTAAAGATTATAAAATGCAAGATGGAGATATCGTATATTTTAGATTTAATGTATAAAAAGCAGTTGATATATCAACTGCTTTTTAATTTAAATATTTTCCGACTAAAATTGGACAATTGTCTGGCATCTTGCTGTCATATATAACTTGTATTTTAAAATTTTCAAAACAAGAGGTTTTCTTTAATAAATAATTTAACCACTCATCATAATTCAAACATTTATTAATATTATCTTTTGGTTTATGTACACAAGGGCACATATAAATCAAAAAATCCTTATGATACTTATTACACATATCTAACATGTTTTCAGTTATATTGCAGGGTCTGAATCCTATTACAATGTCGTATGGCTGTATATTATAAGATTTTGATAGATCGGCTTCAAAAGTGGTTACGCCATTATAATTAGGTAAAACTATTTTTTGGTTTATTGCATCAATATCAAAGCCATTATTTTTATATATAGATGATAATATTGGTATATAACCACAACCAATTTCTAATATTTTTTTGTTATTTAAGTTAAATTTTTTTAAAGAAATTTTAAAAAAATTAAAATATTCTGTCTCACAAATATCTACTAAATTCAAATGACAATATATCTGGTTAATATCACAAGTATATCCATAGTTACATTTGTTTAGCCTATCGTGTACAAAATATTCCTTATAAATGTCTTTATGATCTTTCAAAAATTTAATTACATCATTCATAATAGAACACCCCTTATAACTGTTATTATATATTAATGATTAAAGAAAAGCTATAATTTTTAATTTGACTTTTCATATATTTAAGATATAATAAAAAATGAAAGCAATATTTATTGTTTTCAAGGAATCAAGAGGAGGATAAATATGAAATTTAATGTAAAAAAAGTTAAATCAACTAAATTTACTTGTCATGTTGATCAAAACTGCTAATTTGATTCTTAAATTACAAAGAAGGCACAACATGGTTATGCCTTCTATTTTTTGGAGGTTAATATGTTATTAATAAATCCGTTTAAACCTTTTTATGTTGACGAACAAAACAAGATATTAAGAATGGGAAATTTTGAAAATACTGGCAAAGAAATAGAATACGAAGATATTAATTTTTTGAAAATATTTGAGTATTTGAAACAACCAACTAGTAAAACAGATTTAGTAAATTTAATGTGTAAAGAAACCGGAACATCTAAAAAAGAAATTAATGAAATTCTAGATTATTTAATATCAGAAAATTTTATTATATATCAACAAGAGTACCAAGAGTTAATTAATGACCATAAATATGGTAGACAAAACATGTATTTTTCTATGATTAGTGAAGCTCCAACAAATTTAAATGCAGAGCAAATGAACAAAAGAATCTTGATTCTTGGTTTAGGAGGAGTCGGTGCAAATGTTGCTCAAATACTACATAGGGCAGGTTTTAAAAATTTTACCATTGTAGACTTTGATTTGGTTGAAGAATCAAATTTAATTAGGCAATTTCCATATACAAAAAATGACATTGATAAGCTGAAAACAGATGTACTGGCTGATGTATTACAAAACGAAGATATGCATATAAAAAAAATAAATAAAAAAATCGAAAAAGAACGAGACATAATTTGCGAAATAAGAGAATCTGATTTTGTTTTGTGTACTTTAGATAAACCGTTTAGAGTTATAAGAAGATTAATAAATAGCATTTGTATAAAAGAAAAAAAGCCTGTGTTGTTTGCGGGATTTGCTGAACATGTTGCTATGATTGGTCCGTTTGTTGAACCTACATCATCAGCATGTCTTATTTGTAATGAACCAAAGATGACAGAAAAACCATTGTATAATGTGACTTTAGCACCTTCATATGGTCCATTATGTTCCGTAATTTCAAGTTTAGTAGCAAACGAGATTATTAATTATTTTGTAAAATTTAATAATATTAATTTAATTGGCAAAACGTTGATGTTTAATATGATTAGTTATAAGATGGATATTATTGAGTGGTCAAAAAATGATAAATGTAAGGAGTGTGGCATTAATGTTAATCAATAATCTTAAATTTTCTTTTAATGGCAATGATGTATTAAAAAATGTAACATTCTCATTAAATAATAATGATAAAGCTGGATTAGTTGGAGTAAATGGCAGCGGGAAGTCAACTTTACTGAAAGTTTTAGCAGGCGAACTAGAAAAAAATGCTGGTAACATAAAAATTAACGATCAAACAATTGGTTATTTAAAACAAGAAATTATGCATAATTTTGACGATTACACAATTATTGAATATATAAAACATGAAACTGAATTTGATAAATTAGAGAGCAGACTGCAAATGTTAGAATCAAATTTAACAGAAGAAAATATGGATGAATATAGCGAAATATTAAATAAGTTTTTAGCCATTGATGGTTATAATTTTGCTGATAATTTAAAAGTTGTTTTGAATGGTTTAAAGTTTAAAGGAGATTATAGTAGTAAAATAAAAACTTTGTCTGGCGGTGAAAAAATCAAGGTTTTACTTGCAGCGCTATTATTAAAAAATTGCGATGTACTTTTATTAGATGAACCTACTAACAATCTTGATTTTGAAGCAATAATGTGGTTAGAAAAAAACTTGAAAAACTCTAATAAAAAAATGCTTATAGTATCACATGATGAAGAATTCCTTAATAATATAACTAATAAAATATTTGAACTTGATAATGGAGAAATAACTGAATACAATCTGAAATATAACGACTACTTAAAGGAAAAAGCAAATGAATATGCTAGAAAATTAGAAAAATATACAAAAGCAAAGGAAGAAATTGAAAAACTAAAAGGTCAAGTTAATAAGGCCAAAGAATGGGCAAATAAAGGCACAAGTAAAAAAGCACATAACGATAATGATAAAATTGCTAATAACTTTGCAAAAGAGAGAACTAACAGCTCAAACGTATCTAAATTAACTAGGATGTTAGAAAAAGTTGAAGTTCCGGATTTCGAAGCAAAAAAAGATATAAATTTCTTCTTTGAAGTAGATCAATCAAAAGGAAAAAAAGATATATTGTTAAATGATTTGATTTGCGGCTATGAATCTTTTTCAGTTCCACAAATAAATTTGTCGATTCCGTTTGGAACCAGATTACAAATAAGTGGTGGAAATGGTTCGGGGAAAACAACGTTAATAAAAACGATTTTAGGACAAATAGAGCCATTAGCAGGAGAATTAATTCTAGGAAGCGATGTAAAAATTGGATATATTTCTCAGGATACTTTAAACGCTAAAAATGATGAAAGTATTATTCAATACTTAACCAAAAACATTAATTCTGAAGAGGCCTCATTAGTATTTACCTTATTGGATAAAATGAGCATGAAATATGAAGATAAAGATAGGCTATATAAAACTTTATCGCCGGGAGAAAGAACTAGAGTGAACTTAATAAAAATAGCCTTAGAAAAAATAAATGTGTTAATACTAGATGAGGTTACAAACCATTTAGATAAAGAAGCTCTTGATTTAATATATGAATTAGTAAGTAATTACACAGGGACTATAATCAGCATTTCTCATAACAGAAAATATAATGAATTATTGGAAGCTGACATTATAGTTAATGTTGAAACCGGGATTGTCGATTACCGAACTTTACCAACTAGAAAACGTACTTGATATTAAGCTATACTTTCATAAGTATAGTTTTTTTCTTTATTAAAGTGGTATAATATAAATAGGAGGATTATTATGGAAAACAAATTAATTGCTAAAAGTTTTTTATGGATGTTTGTAGGACTTTTAATAACATTTGCTACAGGAATAGTAGTAGCATCAAGTGAAAGAATGTTAACAACGGTATTTTCAGGATGGACATATTTAATATTAGTAGTAGCAGAATTAGTTATTGTATTTTACTTGTCTGCAAGAGTATTAAAGATGAGCAAAACAGCGGCTAGAATCTGGTTTATAATTTACTCTTTTGTAAGTGGATTAACTTTTTCTTCAGTATTTGTAACATATGAGGTAACAAGTGTTATTTATGTATTTGCCATATCTGCCGCACTATTTGGAATATTTGGACTAATTGGATATAAAACAAAATTTGACCTTACAAAAATAGGGACATATTTATTAATGGCTCTATTTGCTATGATACTTTGTATGTTGGTAAATATGTTTATAGGTAGTGGGACTTTTGATTTAATTATATCAATTGTTTGTGTGTTATTATTTCTTGGTATTACAGCTTATGATGTTCAAAAGATAAAGAAATTAAGTGATACAAACCTACCAGAAGATTCCTTAGCTATTATTGGAGCTTTAGAATTATATTTAGATTTTATTAATATATTCTTACATTTATTAAGTATAGTAGGAGATTCAGATTAAAGATTTAGTTCTTTAATCTTTTTTTGTACATAAAATATAATTAGTAAAAATTAGTTTACATAAAAGAGTTTTTTTGATATACTACTAAGCGAGTAAAGAAATTACTCCTTGCTTCTAAGGAAGCCGAGACAGACCATAAGGAGGTGTAACAATGACTAAATATGAAATAATGTTTATTGTTAAAGCAACACAAGAAAGCGAAAATGTTACTGCAACAGCAGAAGCTATGAAGAAGATTATAACTGACAATAAATCAAAAGTTTTAGAATTTAAGGAATTAGGCGAAAAGAAATTAGCTTATGCAATTAAAAATGAAATCAATGGTTATTATTTTGTAATGCAAGTAGAAGCTAATCATGAAGCTATTTCCGAATTCGATCGTAAAGCTTTATTAGACGAAAATGTATTAAGACATTTAATTATCAAATTAGATGAGGAGTAAAATATGAATAAAGCAATTATTATAGGAAGATTAACAAGAGATCCTGAAATGAGAACAACAACTTCTGGTTTAACAGTTACATCTTTTACTGTAGCAGTATCTAGACCTTTTGCTGAGGCAAATGGGGAAAGAGGAACTGACTTCTTAAATTGCGTTGTTTGGCGTAAACAAGCAGAAAACGTAGCTAAATATTGCTAAAAAGGTAGTCAAGTTGCAGTAGAAGGTAGAATTCAAACTCATAGTTATGATGCTCAAGAT
>X208_Red_Sheep__coassemble_25_pt1 | contig 13780 bp, 11 predicted proteins | sample X208_Red_Sheep__metabat2_low_PE_001 | metagenome-assembled genome bin X208_Red_Sheep
CTTCAGTTCTACGCATTTTAATTATTTCTTCTTCTAAATATACTGGTTTTCTAATTAATTTTTGTTGTTCATGAAAACCTCTTGTTATAGTTTGTCTGATCCACCATGTAGCATAAGTTGAAAATTTATAACCTCTATCAACATCATATTTATCAACTGCTTTAATTAGACCTATATTACCATTTTGAATTATATCTAAATAATCCATTTTACATCCTTTTATCAATCTATTGTTGGGTAATCCAGCTCAACCGGAATTTTTTTATCACCATAATCTTCATACTTAAATGAATACGAATAATCACTATAATCCTCAAACCACCATTTCTTTATGACATTCGTATATTTAGATCTAGTAACTTCTATATAACGACGTTCTCCAGGATAATTATTATCGTAGACTTCTAATTTAAATTTATTAGCATCTGAATTATCTTGAATTAATCTTACAGCATTTACAGCATGATCTCCACCGATTGATATAACAATTGGATTTTTACTATTCAATTCATTAGTAAGGCTATCATATGCTTTATCATTAGCTGAAGAAAAAGAAATAACACTATCATCAATTTGTAACATATATAAACGCCATATTGCTTTTAATAATTGAACATCTTCACGATTAGCATTTTGTTCAAATTTATCATTTTCAACATCAAGCCATCCAACTGATTGATATTTTTTTACGCCTTTTATATCCCCTTCATATTTTTCGATATTATAAGTGATTCCAATATTACTAAATAAATCATAATACTTATCACTTACATAAAGAACCTCATCTTCTACTCGATCTCGAATATCATCAGGAAAATCAACAATTCTTAATCTAACAGCTTCATCTTGAATTTTATAATCATATAAATTCTTGTTTCCAACAAAATAAGTATTAGCTAAATTATAACCAGATGAGTATAAATTTATATTTCCAACTTTTAAAGAATAAAATTTCTTTATGCTTTTTTCTCCTAAACTAACTGGTAGTTTATTGGTATATCGCAAATTTGCCAATGTTGCAAATCCATAACACAATCCCCCTGTTGACTGTTTAACAGTACCAGTATTAGCAAAACTCAAACCATCTCTTGAAGTAATAAAGCCACTATCTGCAATTATCGTACCATCTGTTTTACCATCTCCATCTGTATCAACTAAGTTATAATTAATATCAGAACCAACTATCGAGTAAATTTCATCTAAAGCAGAAGAATCAGATGCATGATAATAATCACATCCGGTTGATTCTGCTATATCATTTAAATCTTCGGTATCAATCTCAGAGCCTAAACCAATAACGCATATTTTAACATCGTTATTTTTAGCACTAGTAATAATTGAACTTTTACTGCTTGTTAGTGATCCAGAAGTGTTTTTACCATCTGTTAAAAGTATTAAATAGTGATTATTATCATCAACACTAAATTCTGCTATACCACTTTTTAAAGCAGTAATAATATTTGTTCCATTAGCATTACTATTAAAATTTGTGTTCATAGAATTAACTGCTGTTTTAATGCTTTCTTTATCACTAGTAAAGGTTTTTAAATTAACATAATTACCAGAAAATTCCGCTACTCCGAATTCATAGTTACCAGTAAACATATCTACTAAATTATTAGTTAAAGTAAGTCTTTTAAACTCGCTATCATTACCATCTGCTCCAGTTATATCATAAAAACCAGCATTAGATAATTGATCATATGTATACATCGAAACAGAATTATCTATAACAGCCATTATTTGTGAATTAGTATTAGTCAAAACAACGTTACTATCCCCAATTACATATTTAGAAAAATGTTCTAAAGTTATTGTTAATATCTTATTTTCTTTATCCACTGTAGTTGGCATAGCCTCTAACGCTTTAGTGTCTTCATTAAAATAATAAAAAGTTAGATTATCTTCACTTAATCCCCCTGCTTGAACTTTAGCTAAATCATATTTTACTTTTACAGTTGCACTACTAATCGTTCCACTAGTATAGAAATTATAAACAGTATTTAACAACCCTTCCATATCATTAAAAGTGGAATTTTCAAATACATCAATTGTTGTATCCGGAATATTACCTTTACCATTTATATCAATTGAAACTCCTAATTCAGTATTATTTAAAGAATAAGTAACATTTCTATTACCATCTTTTATTCCATCACCTTTAGAGTCTTCCTTTAATGGATCTAAACCTAAATCTAGTTCTGTACCATCACTAAGACCGTCTGCATCACTATCTGGTTTTAACGGATCTGTTTTACTAATATTTATTTCATATTGATCTAATAAACCATCTCCATCTGTATCAGCAGAATAAGGGTTAGTGCCTAACTCCTCTTCTTTAATATTAGTCAATGTATCATTATCACTATCAGTATTTTCATCTGTTTCTTCAGCTAAAATTCCTTTCGGCAAATCTGCTGGATTATCTTCATTAGCATCAACTACTGTTATTTCCTTCTTTATTTTTTTACCACTAGGAGAAACAGCAAATATTTTATATGTTCCTTCTTTAGTAGGTAAAGTCCAATAAGCAACATTATCTTTTATTTCAACACTACCATCTTCAGTGGTATAGCTTAATTCTAATATTTCATTATCTTCTTTATCAAAAGCATGTGCTTTTAATTCTAACTTTCCGCCAGAAGTATACTCTAAAGCATAGTCGCCATAATCTTCAACCCATGATAGCTTTGTAAAATCATAAAATTTATTAAATAAAACTACACCAATAATTAACACTGCAACACATGAACTTACAATTATTACTTGTTTTTTATAATTCTTTAAAAACCCTTTTGCTTTATCTATTATTGGTCCAATAAAGTTTTTTGTTTGACTAGAAAAAGCTTCTGTCATAGTAGTAGATGTATCCATTTGTTTAACAACTTTCGTTCCACAACTAGGACAAAATTCTACTTGATCATTTAGTTGATTTCCACAATTAGGACAAAACATAATCACACTCCCTTTCTATAAAAGGGTAACTATTATTAGTTACCCAACATCTGCTACATAAATTTGTTCTAACTTCGTATTATAATAAGTTTTCTTATTATCTTTTGTAATAGTTATATAATTAGAATTTATTGAATAAGTATCGTTAACATCTACAGTCATAGATTTACCACTAATAACGTTATAAATAATATATCCTGTAGTATTCCAATCCTCATAAATACTAGCTTTTAAAAATGTTGTTCCAGTAGAATCATGAACATAAGTTGAATCAAATGTAGTTAATGCTTTTTGAGTTTTCAAATCCATTAACACTGTTTTATCATCTCTTTCGAGTAATATTAATTCTTGATTGTGTTCATTTTTCATGTAATTAAACAAAGCTTCACCTACAAAATTAATGCTGTCATATTCACAAGGTAAAACTATTTTATCTTTAGCTATTAACCCGTATTTTCCATTACTAGAAAATTCTTTATAACCATATGCTAGTTCCATAAGATCCAGCTCCAGTTCATCACTATTTACTCGTGTTGGTTCTTCCGTTAACATTTTTTCGTTTTTAACATCATAATAGTAATATCTTTCAGATTTACCGGCATTTTCATACCAATATCCATAATCTAATTGAATAATTTGTTTATCATAATCGTAAACATATAACCCATCAATATTTTCTTTAGTTTGGTAAGCTAACTTATTATCGTAAAAATAAAACCAAGTTTTATCATCATAATTATTTGAATTAAACGAATAAAATACTCCGTTTTCTTCAGAAGAAATAATATAATTATCTGCATCACTTAAAGAATACAATGTATCTCCGGTTTTTAATGAAATAACAGCTTCAACTTCTGGATCACCATAAGATGTAACTACTGCATATAATTCATCATCATATTCATTAGAATTTATATCAGCATATATATTATCTAATTCCCATGAAAATACTATTTTACCTTTATGATTCATTATTCCAGAATTACTATTAATAACATCAGTATAAACTAAATATCCATTACTTTCATAACCTACTGTTATACCTTCTTTTGTTATTTGTTTTAAATTTGAATTATATAAAATACCATTAATAATCCAAATATCGTATTCCGAAACATATTCAGGCGATGAATAGATTTCTGAGGAAGCATTTACATTGCCTTTTTTGTCAATAACTTGATAAATATCAGTTCCGTAAAGAGTAGAATCAGCTGGTTTATCAATAGTTACAATTGCGTAATCGCCATAAAAATCACTTGCAGTATTATATTTTGGTTCAATCATTACTTCACCATCAGAAGAAATGTAACCATATTTATCATTTTTTAAGACAGGAATAGGTTTATTAGGATCAAATACAGCGGATAAATTCATTGCTTCACCACTACTAGATCTTCCCTTAAAATAGAAGAATGTTAGTACTCCTAAAGCAATTATTAATATCCCTAAAATTATTAATATTATCTTTTTACTTAAACCTTTTTTAGGACTAAAACTATTATCACTTACTGGATTATAACTTTGCATAATTGGCTGTTCGACATTCATGTTAATCGGTTGATTAAAATTTTCATTATTCATAATTCACCTTTTAACCAAACATATTTAACATGCTACCAAAATCACTTGTTATTGTACTTGTAATCATATTAACTATTAAGTAATAAGCTGCAATTAATAGTACTGCCATACAAATACCATTATAGTAAATTCTCATATCACCATCTGCAAAATCAACTTCTGCATTAATTAAATTAATGAATATTAATAGAGAATAAACAATACTAATAATCATAATTATTAAATATAAGTCAGACCAAATTTTACTTAATAGAGGTGCCGCAACCATTCCAAGAACTACATATGGAATTAATGATGTAGCTGTAATAGATAGTAATTTTATAAAACTTGTTTGCTTTTTAAATACTAAACTAGCTAAATAATAAATTAAAGCAATCGCAACAATGACACCTGCATAAATTAATAAATTTTTACCAATTAATTGTAGGTAATCTAAATTTTCAAGACCACTTATATCAAAAGATGTTTTATATTCTAAAGTTGATAAATCAAATGATTTAACAAATACTGCTGAAATCATAGCTTTAACTAAATCAATTACCATCATTGATCCTGCTACTACAATACTTAAAATCAATGATGTTTTTGTATTTGTTAATTTAGACTCCTCTTCTTTAAAACAATTAAATGGTTTTAATAATACTGCTATTATATACATTAAATAATTTAATGGGGCATTACTAACCATAGGTTTACTTACTATTGTAGGTTCCACGTAAGTTTGAACTTGAGGCTCTAAAGCTGGTTGTTCTGTATAAGTTTGTTGTGGCATTGATTGTTCTACAACAGCTTGATTAATAATTGGTTCCTGATTTACAGGAGTCGGATTTATAGCTTGTCCATTATTAACAACTGGAGTTGCCAAAGGATTACCACATTTAATACAAAATTTTGAATCGGAACTATTTACTGTTCCACAATTATTACAATTCATTTTTTTACTCCTTCACTTAAATATTTTTAATATAATTTTTCTTTCTTTTTATATATAAAATTGTTCCACTAACTACTATTAAACTAACAATAGCTAACGTATATTCTTTTAATCCTGTTTTAGGACTTTCTACTACTTCATCTTTTACTTCTACTAATTTAATTGATGGACTACTACTTAAAATAACATCATATGTTTTAGCATCTTTATCAGTGTAGTCTAAAATAACTTTTTCGTTAGTAGCAATTACTTTATTTAGTAATGCATCATCATTCATATCTTTTAGTTTCAACTTATATGATATTTTTATTGATTCATTACCTTTTAATTCATCTAAAGTATACGTAATAGTTTTATCATCATTTATACTTTCACTTATAACTCCGCTTGTTGGCTTACTAACATAACTAAATTCAAAGTTATTAGTTATATCAGTAGGGAAATAATCTGTTACGGTAACGTTTGTTATCGAATCGTTTTGTTTGATATACTCAATAACATCTGCAAATATATTATCTTTGATAATAGTTGTTATTTTACTATCTTCAATCAAATAAAGTTTTCCAGCAGTAGGATTTTTCATAGTACCAAATACATCTGATGATACGCTATCATCATCACTTAACATGGTAATGATGTAATAGCCTTTATTACTTAATTCAATAAGTTTGTCTTTAGTTGTATCATCTGATGGTGCGCCATCCGTTAGCAAAATAATTATTTTAGGAACATCCGCATCACTAAATACTGTTTCTGCTAAAGTTAAAGCATCAGTAGTATAAGTTAAACCATTTTTAACACGTCCACTAGAATAAACAGTATTTAATGCATCCAAATCTGATGTTAATTCTGAGGTAACTACAGCCTCTGTTGCAAATGATATAGTACCAATTTTAGCTGTTGTAGAATTGCTAAGAATATTATTAACTAACTCTTTAGCAGCATTTGTTACAACATCAAATCTCGATAAATCATTTTCGTAATCAATAGTTGTAGACATTGATCCAGATTCATCTAAAACAATTACTATTTCTGAATTTTCTTTAACTATTACTTGTGATTCAACATTAGAACTTTTATTAGTAACTTCTAACTCAATTGTAACTTCACCATTTTTAGGATCAGATGCAACTATTTTCTTAGTTATATATCCTTGATCATTTTCTAAATACTTAGTTTCACTAGAACTATTAACTACTTGTAATTCTCTTGATACTTCTGCTAGTACATTAAAAGGAACGAAACTTACTACCAATAACATAACAACACTTACTAGTTTTTTCATTGTTTTCCTCCTTTATCTATACTATCTTTAATTAAACTAGCTACTGCACTATTTTCTGTAATAGAATTAACAAAAGCATTACCAATATTTTGGCCAGTCATTGATTCAGATAGCTTATTATTTAAACTTTGACCAGCTACTTTTTTGTTATTTGCTCCAACCATCATCGAATTTGTAAGCCCCTTTTTCGATTCAATAAAGTTATCAACTTTTCTTAAATTAGTCATTTGAGTCTTAGTTTCTGTTTCATATTTATGTCTAGCATTTGAGTTACGATAACGCATAAACATAATTATGAAATAAATAATTCCTAAAGATAAGAATGCCGCACTATAATCAGAATCTACAAAAAGCATTGCTAGAACTCCAAGAATTTCAACTAAAAATGATATCAAAAATAGTTTTGGCATATGTAATGGTACACTACCCATAGTTTCCTTAGTTCTAGCATTTACCGCTACATAATGCAGTAATTTTTTATCCCCTTTTATTTGTTGATAACTATATAACCAAACAGGTAAATATGCTGCCTTCCATTGCTGACCTTTAACACTTAAATCCTCACTAGACCACGCTACTCCACGATCATATTCCTTTAATGTTTCATTAGCAGAAAATCTTGCTATATCCATAGATTGAGTTTCAACCATATTTCTTAATTGATCAATATTTGTATCACGCTTTTCAGAAGAATACCCTTTTAAATAATTGGCATTCCATTTAACACAATTTTCTGTATCAAAAGGCATAATTGCATTAATTACATTATTTGTTTTATCTGATGCAGTATTGTTAAGTTTATCGGCACTAGATTCAACTGATAAACCATCAACTACTAAATCAAATTCTCTTTCAACATGATATAAGTCTGCATCATAATAAGCTTTTTGATTGTTGCCACTACCTCTAAAATATCTTCTAGTTTGTCTTTCTCCGCGTCCACTTAAATTAACATGAGCATTAACATCTACTAACATATATGGAAAATAAACTCCCATAATGTTATTAGTAGTAAATTCTTCTTTAAATTTTGGATGAGCAAAGAACTTTCTTTTGCCAACAAACTTTTCAATTTCACTTTTAGCGATATCCTTAGTTACATTAAATGGCAAAACTACATCAGGAACACTTCCGTTAGGTATCTGATTATTAACAGATAACGTATTACGACACCAGTGACATCTAGCTTGAGTAGCTTCAGCTGTATCAATTACAACTTCTGCTCCACAACTACTACACTTAAATGTTAAAACATCATTTGTATCTGATACTATATCTGTTGCTCCAGATCCTATAACTTGACCTTCAAGTTGACTTAGATCTTTACCAAAGCCTTCAACTTTTTCTGGTTCAAACTCAGTACGACAATAATTACACTTTAATTTTCCCGTACTAGGATTAATAGATATTTCAGTAGCTCCACAATTTGGACATTTATTTTGACCATCTTTAGCGCCCACATCTGTCTTAACAATTGTAGGTGCTGGAGATGTTCCAGGTTGATTACTAGTAGGAGTTATTTCTTTATTTAACTCTTCAATCATAATCTATACTCCTAATACTTGATTTTTTACTTTATCATAATCTTCTTGAGTTATTGCGCCTGCATCAAGAAGTTTTTTCATTTCAATTAATTTTGCTGTTGGATCTTGTTGAGGTTGTGCTGCAACAGGTTCACTAACTACTCCAGCTACTTGTTGTACTGGTTGAGCTTGCCCTACTGGTTGTACGGGTTGTTGATTTTGAACCGCATTTGTTGCTGCTCCCATTAAATTATTAGCTTGCATATTAGCCATATTCATTCCCATGAATCCCATCATAGCTCCAGCTTCATTTCCTGCTGCAGTATTCATTGCATTTGCACTAGCAGCAGCCATCATTCCAGCCATATTATTACTATAAGCTTGTCCCATACGTGTAGCTCTTCTAAGTTCCATATCATCTGCTTGTGCTTGTTTTACCAACTCAGCACTTTGTTCATCATATTCAAGAGCTACAATTGATACTTGTGTAATAGTAAAGCCATATTTAGAAAGCCATTGATATTTTTCTTCAACCATTTTAGCTAATATAGTTCCAATACCACTTTGATCTCTTTGAATTTGAGTAATTCTAGCGCCACCTTCAGCATCATTACAATATTCTCCAAACGCTGCAGGAAGAACATCGGTAAAATTACTAAATAATAAATCAGCTTTTTCATTACCACTTTCTAATAAGTCAAACACCTTAGCTCCAGCTATCTTGTATTCAACTGGTAAAAATTGTTGAACAAATAACATTGGATCCTTAATTTGAATTGCATAAGTACCACGAACTGATGCTGATACTTGAGTTTGTAAGAATGCATCATCCCAAGAAATTGGAGCTGGTGTACCAAATGTATTTCCAGATATTTCTTGCATGTTAACATAGAATGCTAGTTGCTCAGTTCCCGGTTGTCCACCAAACTTAACCCTTTCCCATGTTTGTCCTAATGTTGATGCAATAACTCCATCACCTGCAAACAAAGATCTAGAATTTGGATCTTCTGAATTCCAAATAAATCCTCCAGGTTCTGTAATACATCCTGTTATTGCACCATCTTGCATTGTAATAAGTGCTGTTCCAGTTGGAACAATAATCTTACTTCCATTAGTGATAACATTATTAGATCCTTTAGTATTTTCACCAATACCGGCATTTTGTCCTTCTTGTACTGCTGGATAAAAAGCAGTTGTTGAAGATACAGTACTAGGTTTATAAAAATCCTTCCATTGATCTGCAAATGTACCACTAAGTGCACCTGTAAATGCTTTAATAAATCCCATCTTTTATACCTCTTCCTTTTAATAGATTTTTCTGAATAGCAAATATATTTTCTCTATCTACTACTATTCTGTAACAAGTATAACACTATTTTCGACAAAAAGCGACATTATTTTTGTTGCTTTTTAATTTTATAGCCACTAATAGTGTATTATAAATACACCATATTTGTTAGATAATAAAAATACATACAAATAAACTTATATACCAAAATAAGAAAGGTGATATAAATGGAATTTAAAAAAGATGATGAAAACTACATATATGAAGTTATTAGTAAAAATATTAAAAAGTATAGAAAACTAAAAGGTTGGACTCAAGAAAAGTTAGCAGAAGAAATAGATTATTCTCTATCTTTCATTAGAGGTATTGAATCTAGTTATCACCAAACATTCTCTTTAGGAGCTTTATGGCGTATATCAAGAGTGTTAGGAATAGACTTTGCTAAACTTTGTGAAAGTGATGAAGAAATCACTTCTCAAAAATATATTAATTATAAATGTAACAAATGTAATATTGAAACTAAAATGCCAATAAAGATCGTAAAACACTTTAAAAATATTTATGAACTAGCTGGCAACAAAAACTTGCCTAAGTTTGATTGTACAAACTGTAATGGCGAAATGTTTCCAACAGATCCAATGGAATTTTAAAATACAAAAAAGACAGTTATTTTATTTTAACTATCTTTTTTATTTCTATTATATTTCATTGCATCTTTTGGAAATTCATCACTAACTTTTAACAAAGTTCCATCTAGCTTTTGTTTATACATCTCATTAGCAAAAGCTCTTAATACATTAACAATTTGATCTGCTTCTTCTCTGGTTATATCATATCTTTCACATTCTTCATCAGTTATATTAACTGCCTTCATATGGAATTCAAAGAATATGTCAGCCAAATCTTTACCCTCAGCAATTTTTTCTACTACAAACGGATGATTTCTAAGTACTGGTATTATACCATCTTTATCCATATCAACATTTTTCTCACTTTGATATTTTATAAAAGTGGATGCTGAATGAATTTTATCAATCATATTAACTACCTTAGATTCAATATCAACTTTATTTTCATAATTATTTAATATTGTAGAAAAACTAATTATATCGTCAAATACTTCACTTAGATAATCAATAGCAATATTTGTAACTCTTTTTATTTCTTCTTCAGGAACCCCTTCAAATTTAGTAATATCCCCAGTTATTGCCTCAGGCAAATCATGACAAATCATATAATCATATACTTTATTACTATCTAAATTTTTAGGCAAATAATTTTCTAATAATCGATAAATTAACATCAGATCAAAAATATGATTCTTAACATCTTCTAATCTTTCACGTTCAATCTTCCATAATTGCGGTCCAGTTCTTACAGTATCCCCTAATATATCAAAAACCATAAATAATCTAACATGTTTATTAAAAATATTTTTCATAACATTCTCCTTACTAAATACATTTTATTAATAACCTTTAGAATTTATACTTAAGAAGTATAAATAAATTAATTTTTATATAAAAAGCCCAAATATAAATTTGGACTTTATTAACAACTGGCACGATTTTAAAGGCAATTCCCAATTTCTTGTTTTTACATTTTTCTTTTTATTTAATCTTATTTATTTTTTAAAAATTCAGCAAGTTCGTGATATGCATCAGTATTCCATACTAGGCATCTTTCTTCATCAGGATAGTTTCCCATAGTTTTATCATAACCATCAGGGATGAAAATAAAATCCCAACTCCAACCATATGTTCCGGATTTTTCTCTTGCAATTTTACCTTTAGTTATTGATTTAAATACTATTGGCTCCTTTCCATATTCACAATATGCAAACGCTTCCATAAAACATGCATTACGATTTTCTTCGTTTTCTAGAAGTTTTAACAAACCATCTTCTCCAAGTTTTTCATCAACATAGTGAGTATATGGTCCCGGAAAACCACCAAGTGTCTCTACATATAATCCAGTATCATTTTTTAGTACAGTACATTTTAACTTATCACTAGCTTCTTTTGCTGAATGTAAAGCAACTTCTTCAACAGTATCTGCTTGAATTTCAGTTGTTTCCATTTTAATGTTATCAACTTCGATTCCAAGTGGTTCTAATATTTGCTTTGCGCTCATTATTTTAGACCAGTTACCAGTCACATAAGTTATCTTTCTCATTTTATCACTCTCCAACAAATATTATAACATAAAAACGCCGATTTTTCGTTTAAAATCAAGCGTCTTCATTATATTTAACTCCAAAAGTTGGAGCAACATCCAAATGGCAGGGGATGAGAGAATCGAACTCCCAACTAAAGTTTTGGAGACTCCTATTATACCATTTAACTAATCCCCTAATCGGTTACATGAACAAATTATAACATAAATAATCTCATTATGCTAGTTTTTTTCATATTATACATTAGGTGATTATTTATGATAATAAACTATACAACTAAAGAATTAGATTTACTCGCCAGAATCATGCGAGCTGAAGCATTAAGCGAAGGTGATTTAGGAATGCTTATGGTTGGCAATGTTGTAGTTAACAGAGCTTTAGCAGATTGTTTAACTTTTAAAAATATAGACACAGTAACTGAAGCTATATATCAAGCTAATCAATTTTCTGGTACTGAAAGTTCATTATTTTATGGATCTGCGACTACAGCAGAAAAAAGATTAGCCGAAAGAATACTTCGTGGAGAATATTACCATCCTGCAACTAACGCATTATGGTTCTATGCCCCAACTAGTAATACTGATTGCAAATCAACATGGTATAGTCAAGATCTTTCCGGAAGATATAAAAATCATTGCTTTTACAAACCAGATCCAGGAACTTGTAAGGAGCTTCATTAATCCTACCGCCAGCGGTAGGATAGTTTTTTTATAAACAAAAAAATCTAGTAAAACTAGATTATTTATTTGGCAATAACAATTGTTGCCCTACATTTAAAATGCTTGTTGATAAATTATTTAAGCTTTCTATTTCAGATATTGTAGTTCCATAAGTTCTAGCAATACTATAAAGACTATCGCCAGGCTTTACTGTGTAAGTTAAATAACTAGTAGTTGAAGGAATTATTAATGTTTGGCCTATAGTTAGTACATTACTAGTTAAATTGTTAGTAATTTTTAAGTTATCCACACTAACGTTAAACTTTCTAGCAATGCCATATAATGTATCGCCACTCACTACTGTATAAGTATTAAAACTAGATTCAGTAGATGTTACTGGTATTACAAGTGTTTGACCAATTGATAAAAGATTACTTGTTAAGTTATTTGCTTTCTTTAAAGCATCTACTGTAACATTATATTTTCCTGCTATAGCATAAAGATTATCTCCACTCTTAACAGTATAAGTTACTTGATCTGTATCTTCTTCAGGAGTAGTAGTTCCTTCAGTTATTTTTAATACTTGACCGATACTTAAATTATTACTAGTAAGATTATTTAATTCTTTGATCTTATTAACAGTTGTATTATATTTTCTAGCTATACTATATAGCGTATCACCACTTACAACTCTATGAGTTATACCACTAGTAGTTGGTTCTTCTTCCTCTTCTTGTCCTGTAATAAATAATGATTGACCAATTGATAAAGAATTACTACTTAAGTTATTAGCAGCCTTTATATCATTTACTGAAACACCAAACTTTCTTGCAATACTCCATAAAGTATCTCCTTTAGATACTATATAATAACCTGAATCTGCAACTGGTACATAACTAACACCTATATAGTCCGCTAAAGCCTTAACTACAGCTTCAGCATATCTTTCCCAGTTATTTTTTAATTGTTCTACATCATCACCAGTACTATCAGCAAAACCATACTCAACAATAATAGTTTCATTATTAGGAGTATCTCTTAGAATATAATAATAGTCTTTAGCAGGATTACTTGGTAATCTTCTTTGATAATACTTACGTACATTTTGACCAGCATTTTCTAACTCCTTAGCGATCTTAGCAGATAATGCACTATTATTACGTAATGCATAGATTACTTCAGCACCATCGCCACCTCGGGAGTTTGGTTACCACTGTTAATTATTTACTTTTGTTCCACAATTATTCAGCTTGCGGTACGAAAGTATATTTTTCTTTTTATTTTAATAAACTATCGTATTTTTTCTTCCATAATAACCAATAAAATTTAATGCCGTGTTTATTTATTTTCTGCATATTATTATCTATATAATCTTTTTG
>X208_Red_Sheep__coassemble_29_pt1 | contig 13431 bp, 10 predicted proteins | sample X208_Red_Sheep__metabat2_low_PE_001 | metagenome-assembled genome bin X208_Red_Sheep
GGATTATATATATTATAAAAACTAATCAATCTGAACCTAAAGCTAATAAATTAATTGAAGATGCTAAGAAAGAAGCAGACAAACATAAAAGAGATGCTCTTTTGGAATTAAAAGAAGAATCTTATAAATTAAAGCAAGAAACAGATGCTGAAATTAAAGAAAAAAAAGCAGAAATTAGAGAAAGTGAATCACGTTTACTTAATAGAGAAGCTTCTTTGGATAAAAGAGAAGAAATGTTACAAAAACGTGATGAAGTTTTAGAAGAAAAAGAAAATAATTTATTAGTTAAACAAAAAGAATTACAAGAAAAAGACGTTAAAATGGATGAGCTATTAAAAGAAGAATTAGCTCAATTAGAAAAAATAGCCAAATTTTCTAAAGAAAAGGCTCATGATATGATCATGAAAAGAGTAGAAGAAGAAATGGCTAGAGAAATTACAGAATATTGTAAAGAAGAAGAAAGAAAAGCTAAATTAGAAGCTAATGAAAAAGCAAAACATTTAATTGTTAATAGTATGCAACGTTACGCTGATGATGTTGTGGGTGAACAAACTGTTAGTACAATTGATTTGCCAAATGATGAAATGAAAGGTAGATTAATTGGACGTGAAGGACGTAACATTCGTACAATTGAATCAGTTACAGGAGTAGATTTAATTATTGATGATACTCCAGAAGCAATTGTTATTTCATCTTTTGATCCACTACGTAGAGAAATTGCAAAAATAACTATTGAAACATTAATTAAGGATGGAAGAATTCATCCACCTCGTATTGAAGAAGTATATGATAAAGTATCAAAAGATATGAATAATAAAATTACTGAAATAGGTAATGATGCAATTTATAAATTAGGAATTTCTAAAATGGAACCGGAACTTATTCATTTAATTGGTAAATTACATTTTAGAACTAGTTATGGTCAAAATGCCTTACAGCATTCAATACAAGTTGCTAACTTAACTGGATTACTTGCCAGTGAACTTGGAGAAAACGTAACGCTTGCAAAAAGAGCGGGCTTATTACATGATATTGGAAAAGCTATTGATTTTGAAATCGAAGGTAGTCATGTTGAAATTGGATTAGAAATAGCTAAAAAGTATCACGAAGACGCAGTAGTACAAAATGCTATTGCATCACATCATGGTGATGATGAACAAAAATATGTTATATCAACCTTGGTTGAGGTTGCTGATACATTATCTGCTGCTAGACCTGGAGCTAGAAATGATTCGTTAGAAAACTACATCAAACGTATTTCACAATTAGAAGAAATTGGTAATTCTTATGAAGGTGTTGATAAAGCTTACGCGGTTCAAGCTGGTAGAGAAGTAAGAGTAATAGTTAAACCTGATGAAGTTGATGAAACTAAGAGTTATAAAATAGCTCGTGATTTAAAAGAAAAAATTGAATCAGAAATGCAATATCCAGGTACTATTAAGATTACTGTTATAAGAGAAACAAGAGCGCAAGAAGAAGCTAGATAAATAAAAAAGAGAGAGTTAATTAACTTTCTCTTTTTAATTTTAAAGTAATTACTTTTGGTAATTTACGATCTTCATCAATCTTGGCAATAATATTTAAGATTATTTGTAGGCCTTTAGTTTGAGGCTTATGCATAAATTTAGTTTGAATATTAATTTGTTCTTTTAATGTGTTAGCAAAATTATCATTATCCAGTATTAAACAGCTTTTTAATAATATTTTTAAAGTATTAGCAATTGCATTATTATTTGTAAAATCTTTGTCTTGCATGTTTGCTAGTCTATTAGCACTTATATCAAATAAAGCCTTTGTAAATTTAAATAAGCAACTATTATACATGTTTTCATCCAATTTATTTATACTAGCATATGCTTTCCCTGTTAAGTATAATTCGCCAATTTCAAAGTTTTGATCTATTAATGATCTTTCGACTTTAGGATTAATGAAAGATAAATTATATTTTTTTTCAATTAATTTTTTTCTTAATTCATAATTTTCACATCTATCAGCTTCAAGAGTTACAAAAGTTAATATTGTATTAAAAACATCTGATTTTATAGCTTCTTCTACTTTTATAATACTTTCTGGATTTATTTGTTGTGTTTTGCCTGTTCTATTATTTACACTGAAACACCCAATAGCATTCGGTAATGCAGATTCTTCGTCATTAATGAATCTGTCAAATAAACTATTAATAATTCTGCATGTGCAAAGTTCATTGTTATTTGCAGTTAATAAAGTTGATAACTGCTTATGAAAGTTAGTGGCTTCTAATGGATCTCCTAATTCTAATAAAATTGTGATTATTTTTTCGGTTGTTAAATTCATTCGAGCATATATATTTTCTTCTAAAGCAAGAGTCGATTTTAAAGCTTCTATAGTACTTTTATATTCACTAGATTGTTTTTCGAATTTTGCTTCCAGTTTAGCTAGCTTGTTTTCGTTTTCTAGTATTGATTGGCCTAAGCCAATCAAGATATTAATATCTTGTCTATCATTTTCGGTTAATTCTAATTTATTCATAATAACCCCTTTCAAAAGCGATATATATAATAATATATTAATGATTTATTGTCAAATTAAAATGCTACAAAATGTAGCATTTTAATTTGCTTCGTTTACTTCCATAATTACAGGTAATATAATTGGTCTACGACCAGTTAATTCGTTTATAAACGGATGTAATTCTAAGATTATTTGGTTTTTAATATCAGTATAATTATATGGCCCAGCTTCTAAAGCTCTATTAACAACTTCTGTTATTTTGTGTTCTATTTGAGCGATTAATTCAGCGTTTTCATTAACAAGAACAAAACCTCTAGTAGTAACATTTGGTTTTATTAAAAGTTTTCTTGTTAAAGTATTAATGTTTAGTATTGTAACTAGGATTCCATCACGACTCATTAGTTTACGATCTTTTATAACAACACTTCCAATATCTCCGATTCTTGAACCATCAACATAAATGTCTCCAGCTTGGATTGTATGGGTTTTCTTAACGCCTTCTTTAGATAATTCAACAACATCGCCGTTTTTGCAAATGAGAATATTTTCTTTTTTTACGCCACAATCTACAGCAATATCTCCATGTTGCTTTAACATTCTATATTCCCCATGCATTGGCATGAAGTATTCAGGTTTAATAATTCTAAGCATCCATTTTAATTCTTCTGCTTTAGCGTGTCCAGATGTATGGATTTCACTAAATTCAGCGTTTGTATAAACTTTAACTCCCTTTAAATAAAGTTTGTTAATAACTCTATTAATGCTAGCAGCATTTCCAGGGATAGGGCTAGATGAGAAGACTACTAGATCATCACTCATTAAAGATATTTGTTTATGCGATCCATTAGCAATTCTTGATAAAGCTGCTAGTGGTTCGCCTTGAGATCCAGTACATAAAATACATACTTCAGTTTTCTTTAAACTTTTTGCTTGATTATTATCAATAAATATTGAACGGTCATTAAGTAGTCCATTATTAAGTGCTAACTCAATAGAAGTTTCCATACTACGACCAAATGTAACTATTTTACGATTATTTCTTTTGCAAGTTTCAACTATGTGTTTAATACGATAGATGTTTGATGCAAATGTTGCAATAATAACACGTCCGTGGTGACGTGAAATAATATCGTGTAATACATCATCGACACAACTTTCACTTTTAGAAAAACCTTCGGATAAAGCGTTAGTAGAGTCACTAAGTAATAATCTTACTCCTTGTTCACCAATTCTAGCCATTTTATGAATATCTGCCATTGGACCAATTGGTGTTAAATCAAATTTGAAGTCTCCTGTTTCGAAAATAATACCATTAGGTGTGTGAATTGCTAATGCGAATGAATCCGGAATGGAGTGAGTTGTGTTAACAAACTCAACTTCGAAATGTTTAAATTTAATATAAGAATCTTCATTAATAATTTCTAAATTATCATAATGAACATTTCGATCTTCTAATTTATGTTTAATTAAATCTGCAGCTATTTTTGGGGTATAAATTACAGGTATATTGACATTTTGAAGCAAGAAGGAAATACCTCCGATATGATCCTCGTGTCCATGTGTTATAAATAACCCTTTAATTTTACTTTCATTTTGTTTTAAATATGTTACGTCTTGAATTACATAGTCAACTCCAAGAAGTTCATCTTCTGGAAACATTACTCCAGCGTCAATTACTAAGATTTCATCTTCATGAGTTATAACATACATGTTTTTTCCTACTTCACCAAGACCACCTAAAGCAACGATAGACGTAACTCCATCATTATTTTTCATAAAATCTTCCTTTCAAATAAAAAAATAAAAGTTTTTTAACTGAATTCATTATAGCTTATTTTTCTTTTTTTGTCCAGTTAAATATGTTATACTTTAGAAGTACTGGAGGGTTACAAATGGGACTTTTTGATAAACTTAAAAACATAATTATAAAAAAGGAAAAAGCAGAAAAAGTTGAAGAGCAACATGAAGTAGAGTTGTATGATAAAGGTTTAGAGAAAACTAGAACTGAATTTGTATCGAAATTAAGTATGCTTGGAATAAAATATACAAAAGTTAATGATGATTATTTTGATGAACTTGAAAACATTTTGATAATGGCCGATATAGGTGTTAAAACAGTATTTTCATTTATGGAAAGACTTCGTGATAGAGTAAAAAAAGAAAATATAACTGATACCGAATATTTAAAAGAGGTTATCGTTGATGAACTATTTATTATTTATGTTAATAATGAATCATTAAGTGATAAGATTAATATTCAGAGTGATGGACCAACAGTTATATTAATGGTAGGGGTTAATGGTGTAGGTAAAACTACTACTATTGCTAAACTTGCTCATAAATATAAAAATATGGGTAAAAAGGTTATGTTAATAGCAGGAGATACTTTTAGAGCTGGAGCTGTTCCTCAACTTAAAGAATGGGCAGAAAGAACTGAATCTTTATTCTACGGAAAAGAAAATTCAGATCCTGCTGGTGTAATTTATGATGGTTTGGAAATGGCAAAAAAAGAAAATGCTGATATAGTTTTAATTGATACAGCAGGTCGTTTACAAAATAAAGTTAATTTAATGAAAGAACTTGAAAAGATTAACAAAGTAATTGGAAAGATTATTCCTAATGCACCGCATGAAACATTGTTAGTTATTGATGCTGCAACAGGCCAAAATGGAATAATGCAAGCTAAAAGCTTTAAAGAAATAACTGATATAACGGGTATAGTTTTAACTAAACTTGATGGTACTGCTAAAGGTGGAATAGTACTTGCTATAAAAGAAGAAGTTAATATTCCGGTTAAGTTTATAGGCTTAGGTGAAAAAATGACTGATTTAGAAACATTTGATATAGAAAATTATATATATGGTTTATTTAAGGATATGGTATAATGGAAAAATTTGTAAAGTACAATAAATTATTTGATTGTTATAGTAAACTACTAACTGAAAAAGAAAGAACTTGTTTTATAGATTACTATGAAGAAGATCTTTCTCTTCAAGAAATAGCCGAAAATAATAATGTTTCAAGAAGTGCCATACACAAAACTATTAAAAACGTTGAAGAAAAATTAGATCTATATGAAGAAAATTTAAAATTATGTAATATACTTGATAAATTAAAAATGCTAGATCAAATGGATGATATAAAAAAAATTAAAGAAGAAATTAATAAAATATTGGAGAACTTTTAAGTTCTTCTTTTTTTGTGTCAAAATTCGACAAAAAAGTTATTCACACTTGATGGAAGGGGGGGGTAGCATGTTATTATCAATATAGAAAATAGAGGAGGACTGAGTAAATGAAAAAGTTGCTGATAATGGGGATGGTTTTGGTAAGTTGTTTCTTTTGTGTTAATGTAAATGCGGAAGACACATTTGTATGGTCAGATGATTATCAAATTGATATTAGTAGTACTATTATGGCTCAAGATTATGAGGATGAAAAATTATATATAAATTTAGAAACAAATAATGAAGAATTTAATATAAACGAAGCTTATTATTATGAAAAAGGTTATTTAAAATATAAAATTAATGATAATGAATATGAAAAAGTAACAAAAGAAGCGTGGCAAATGGCTGGTTCGGGTTTATGGATTAATTATTCAGATATTCAAGATATTTTGGCTTTAACTAATGAACTTGAAATAAGTGTGTATTTCGAAACGATAGATGGAGATAAAACACCGGTTAGCACAAAAAAAGTTTTGATTTTAGAAAACGAAAAAACACTTATTGATACTGAAACTGGCGTATCGGTTTATGCAAAACATTCTATACCTTATGGAACTACGTTAAAAGTTAAAGAAATAACTGATGAACAAATTTTAAATAATATAGCAAAACATTCAGGATTTACAAATTTAACTGTATGGGAAATAGAATATAAAGCTTATGATAAAAATATGACATATTATAAGGAAAATTATGGCTATGATGACGAAACTAGTCAAGGGATGGTTTGGTCTGTTGCTGTTACATTTCCTGTACCAAAAAAATATAATCATACTGAAGAATTAGATATCATGGCTTATATGGTATCAAAAGATTACAAAAACATTGATACTAGAATACAGTTTGGTGGAGATGAAAATGATTTAACAAAGTACACTTTAACATTATTTGAAGAAGAATATATGGATTATTATTTTGTAATGAGTGATAAAACAAAATTTGTATCAGATGAAACTCCAATTGATCAATCAAATGCTCCGGCAGCAAAAGATGACACAGTAGAAAGTCCTAAAACTGGTATTGAAGATTATGCTTTATTTATTTTAGGTGGCTTAGCTTTAACAGTTACTAGTATTACAATAATAAATAGAAATAAAAAATTTAAAAGAATTTAACTAATTCTTTTTTGATATAAAGGAGAGTTTATGAAAAAGAGTTTATTATATGTGTTAACTTTATTATTAATGTTTAATTTCTTTATTATAGGAGTAAACGCTAAAGATAAGATAACGTTAAAGGAATGTGAATATTCAGATGCTTATAAAGAATGGCTTAAATTAAGTGATAAAGAAAAAGAAAAAACTATTATGCCAGCGATATGTAAGGATGCTTATTTGCTTAAAAACTATAAATTAGGAAATTCTACAACTATTCCAGAAAAATATGATTTACGAGACAAAAATTATATCAATGGAGTAAAAGATCAAAAAGATACTGGGCTTTGTTGGGGTTTTTCGGCAATGAGTTGTATTGAATCAAATTTATTGGTTAAAGGATTGGGAAAATATGATTTTAGTGAAGGGCATATAGATTTAGCTTTATCTAATGATTTATATACTCCAAATAGAGTAACATTTAATAGAAATGCAGATGCTGGTGGAAATCCAATGCTTACTCAAGCTTATTTATTAAACCATTGGGGACCTATAAATGAGAGTGATTTGAATTTTGAATATTATCATAATATATTAAATAAAGCAAAATCTGTTACTGCCAATGAAATAGAAAGTAAAAAGGCAATTGTTGATATTAATGAGACAGTTATTATTTCTAATGCTCAAGGTGCTTGTGATGATAATTCAATAAAAACAATAAAAAATTATATTTTAAAAAATGGTGCTATGAATGGTAGTTTATATATGTCAGCTATGTATGCAGAAGGAACAGTGCTCACTGGAACTACCTTAATGGGGCCTTATATAAATGGGGCATATTATTACTATGATGGTTCAGCATTTAAAGAAATGGGAGATGCTGGAGCTAATGTCTCTGCAAATGCTACACCTGATCACGCTATAACAATAGTAGGTTGGGATGACACAATTAATTTAAGTAATTTTGCTAGTGAACATCAACCATCAAGAAATGGAGCTTGGATAGTTCAAAATTCATATGGTGAAGCTTTAGAATCTAATAATGTAAAAATTGATATGGGTGATGCTGGATACTATTATATTTCATATGATGATATTAATATATGTGGAATGTTGGGTGGCTATTATGATGCAGATCTAGAAGTGCCAGATAATTCTTATTATTATGATGATTTAGGTTTCTTCGGTTTAGGGTATACTTCTACAGATGACAATTTATATCAAGGAGCAGTTTATACTAAAAAATCGGAAAATAATGAAATATTAGATAAAGTAACTTTTGCAACTTACGAATTAGGTGTTAAATATAAAGTTTATTTTGCAGATAATGGTAGTTTAAAAGATTATAGAGAAATTGGTAGTGGTACTACAGATCATTTTGGGTATACAACTATAAAGTTAAATGAAAAGATTGAAATAACTAGTGATAAATACTCGGTTATAGTTAAATTTGAAAATGTTAAAGATAAACTAATACCCGTTTCTGCTAAATATGCAGGATATACAGACTGGGATAATTTAGTGATAAAAAATGGTGTAACTTTTATTTCAACTGATGGTACTAGTTGGGCAGATACTCAAGAAGGGGAATTTAATATACTAGTTAGAGCTTATACAAACGAAACTAGTAAAACAACAGAACCTGAAGAAAAACCAGGAGATGATGAAGTAAAAGATGATAGTGAAGTTGAAGTAGAAAAAAATGATGGTTCAGTAGTAGACAAAGATACAACAGAACAAGGTAGTTCAACTGAATCGGAAAAAGATGAAGTAGTAGAGAGTCCTAAAACCGGTATTGAAGATTATATATTTATTCTTTTTATTGGCGGAATTTTAGTAGCTAGTGTTTATTATTTCTTAAGTAAGAAAAATATAATAAAGAAAATATAGAATATAGGTGAATTAGATGAAAAAATTAAATTTTATATTGTTTGTTAGTTTGTTTTCAATATTCTTTGGAATATTAGGCGTTAATGCAAAAATAGTAAAAGCTTATGATTTTAATAATAAGTTAAAAGCCTCATATAGTGAAACAGATCCAGATGATTTAATTGGATTTCCTTATATGATTTGGGGTGGTGAAGGTGATATAACTCTTGATGATTCAATAACAAATTATACTATGTATTATCAATGGATAGAGTTATCTAAGACGCAAATAACTGCAATTGATACAGCTAGAGAAAATTATGATAATAAAGTAGATGAAGTAAAAGCTAAATTAGATGAATTGTATGCTAAATATGAAGCTAAGTATCAGATTTATAAGGATTTAGTTGATAGTGGTACTGCAACAACTGATGAGTTACAAGAAGCTAGTGATGCAGCGAATGCTGAGTATAAAATATATGATGATTATTATAAAAATGCTATGGTAGAAGTAGAATCGTATCTAGATGCTTATTACAAATCGATTCCGGATTATAAAGATAACTGGACGAAAGCAGATGGGTTTCATTTTCAAGGTGATTTTTCTGGATTTAGTGATGAAAGAGAATTTGTGTTGTGGATTCAAGTAGATTATTCAAATAAAACTATTTATGATTTTGCAATTTTAACTGTAAATGGAACTTTAGAAGATGATGAAGATCAAACAGACTATAAAAGTTATTGGGATAAGTTTGTCGATAAATTTAAAAACACAAAAAGTTTAGAAGGGATGTTTGATCTATCAAATAATGATGCCTTTACAATATCTAACACAGATAGTGAATTAAAAATAGTTTATAAAGGAGAAGATGGAACTACAACTACTACGATTTTCACACATGAGAAAGGAATTGTTAAATATATACCTACAGAAGATGAAAATGCTATATTAGTTGATAGTTTCTTGATCGGTCATGCTCTTACAGCTTTGGCGGAAATGAAAGGATATAATTTAGAAGAATTTTTAAATTGGTGTGAAGCTCAAGGTGGTAGTGAATTAACTTTAGCTACTCATGGTATTGAATTTAGTACAGAACCATTTAATTATTCAGAATCTAGTGAAGGGGCTAGTGTAAACATTGATACTGTTAGATACACTAAGTTTATGATAGACATAGCTAATGGTATTAAATATACTACTAGTAGTGATCCTAACGCTGAAGCTCCTAAAGATGATACAGTAGAAAGTCCAAAAACTGGTATTGCAACATATACAATAGCAATAGTTGGAGGATTGATTTTAGCTGGTGGAACTTATTATTATTTAAGAAAGAAATATGTAATGAGAAAAATTTAAGATGCTTCAGCATCTTTTTTTCATCAAAAAAAGGAAATTGAAGCTTTTTCGGTAATATATTAGTGAGGAGGTAATTTTGATGGAAGGATTACAAATTACTAATAATATTGAAGGGATGATCTATGAAATAAGAGGAAAACAAGTGATGTTAGATAGAGATCTAGCTGTGTTATATCAAATTGAACCAAGAGTATTGAATCAAAAAGTAAAAAGAAATATAGAAAGATTTCCAGATAGTTTTTGTTTTCAGTTAACAAAAGATGAATACCTAAACTTGAAATCACAATTTGTGATTTCAAGTTTAGCGAATAAAAAATCTTATGGTGGTGATAGATATTTGCCTTATGCTTTTACGGAACAAGGAACGGCAATGTTAAGTGCTATCATAAAGAGCGATGTAGCAGTTAAAATTAGTATTCAGATAATGGAAGCATTTGTATCAATGCGTAAGTATATTTCAAAAAATTTTATTGAACAAAAGAATATAAGTACAATGTTAATAAATCATGATAATAGAATAACCTTGCTTGAAGAAACATTTGCTAAACTTGAAGAAAAGAAAGTAGTAAATGAGATTTATTTCAAAGGTCAAATATATGATGCATATTCCAAGATAATAGATATCTTACAAGAAGCAAACAAAGAATTGATTATAATTGATGCCTATGCAGATAAAACAACACTAGATATAATTCGTGAACTAAAAGCGAATGTAACATTAATAATAAACGATCGATCAAAGATAACTAAGTTAGATATTGAAAAATATAATGAACAATATCACAATTTAAAAATAGTTCATGATAATACATTTCATGATCGCTATTTTATTTTAGATAAAAAAATAGTTTACCATTGTGGAACATCCATAAATGATGCAGGATCAAAAACATTTTCAATAAATAGAATAACTGATGAATTAGTTATAAAATTTTTGATAATACAAATGGAAAAGCTTTATGATAAGTAATTTAGGGATGAATTAATTCCTTTTTTTGTGTATAATTAAAGAAGGTGATTAGAAATGTTTGAATACATAGGAGATAGATTATCAAATGCAATTAAAAATATTCGTGGGATGGGTAGAATTACTGAAGATAATATTAATGATGCTATGCGTGAGATTAGAATGGCTCTACTTGAGGCTGATGTTAACTACCAAGTAGTAAAAGAATTTGTTTCTATTGTTAAAGAAAAAGCTTTGGGAATGGAAGTCTCTAAAAGTATTAAACCAGATGAATTATTTATTAAAATAGTTAAAGATGAATTGGTGGCACTATTAGGCGGAGATTATGTTGAACTTGAAACTAAGAAGAATCCAACAATATTAATGCTAGTTGGTTTACAAGGTAGTGGTAAAACTACTACAGCAGGGAAGCTTGCTAATTATTTAAGAAAAAAACAAAATAAAAAACCTTTATTAGTTGCGTGTGATATTTATAGACCAGCAGCTATAGACCAACTTTGTGAAGTAGGTAAAAGTTTAAATATTCCGGTATTTACAAAAGGAAAGATTGATCCGACTAAGATCATTAGTGAAGCTTTAGATTACGCTAAAGAAAACAATTTGGATTATATAATTATTGATACAGCAGGCCGTTTACAAATTGATACAGAGTTAATGCAGGAACTAAAAGATATAGAAGATTTAGTTCATCCGCATGAAACAATTTTAGTAATTGATGCAATGATGGGACAAGATGCTATTAATGTTATAACGGGATTTAATGAAACGTTAAATTTGACTGGTACAATTTTAACAAAACTTGATGGTAATACAAAAGGTGGAGTAGCATTATCAGTAAGACATTTAACTAATGTACCAATTAAGTTTGTTGGTGATTCTGAAAAATTAGATGGTTTAAGTGAGTTCTATCCAGAACGTATGGCTTCTCGTATTTTAGATATGGGAGATATAATGTCTATTGCAGAAAAAGTCGAAGGCATGATTGATGAAAACGAAGCTAAAGAACAAGCAAAAAAAATGCGTAAAGGAAATTATGATTTAGAAGATTTTTTAACAAATTTAAAGCAAATTAAGAAATTAGGGCCTCTGGAAAATATTTTGAAGATGTTACCTCAAGCAAGACAAATGGGACTTAATAATATAAGTATTGATCCAAAACAAATGGCTCACGTAGAAGCAATAATATTATCAATGACTCCTTACGAAAGACGTCATCCAGAAATCTTAAAAGCTAGTCGTAAACAACGTATAGCTAAAGGATCTGGTAGAAGTGTTGAAGAAGTAAATCGTTTAATAAATCAATTTGAACAAATGAAAAAAATGATGAAACAAATGTCAAATGGTAATATGAAGATGCCTTTCTAAGCAAATTACCTAAACACGATAAAAGATTTTACATAAAATACACTAGAAAGGAAAGTGTATTATGCTAAAAAATAATCGTGATTGTGGCGGAAAAGTTGAAATGAAATATGAACAAAAATATGATATGGGTGCTTTGCCTCATGAATATATGACAGCAGCTTCTATGCCTATGATGTCAATGCCTATGCAAATGGATGGATGTTGTGGAGAAAATCTTCCTGGAGTAGTTTGCCCTCCAGTATATGAATGCCCTCAAGAAAGAGTATGTCATAGAACTATAACTCATGAAGTACCGCATATTTGTCCATGTAATACAAGAATTATAAATCATCATGTATATCGTCACTCATTTACACCATGTTATAGTTGTTGCGAAGAAAACGTTGTATCAAATGTATATGATGGTTGTTGTGGAAAATATTAATTTAAACTGCTATTTCTAGCAGTTTTTTTATGATATAATTTTAGCTGGGTGATATGTATGAAACTTGGTAAAGAATTAACTGTTGAAGTTGATTTACCACTTCCACTGGCACCAATAACAAAAACAAAAATTTGAAATTATTAAAGAGTATGATATTAATGATATTTATATGTTTGAATGGGATTGTGATTTTAATAGAGATCCTTTAGATATTTTAAGCAATTGTTTATTGGTAAGAAATATTGTTTTAAAAGATGAGGTAGTTAATGTTATTACTTACAAACAAAAAGAATATAACGAAGCTGCTGAAATAATAAAAGAGGGAAAGGTTGATTGTTATATTCATTCTATTGAACAGGCAGAGCATTTATTAAATATCTTAGGTTATAGAAGATATTTTGAAATAAAAGATCATATGATTATATATAGTAATGGGAAAACTGAATTTGCAGTCCAAATTGTAAATGATGATCGAATTTATATAGAATTAGAGGATGAATGTAAGCGTATTAATAAACATTATGATACGATTGAAGAAATGAAATTAGAAATAAATAGTTTAAATGTTCCTATTAAAGACAGTAACTATTATGCTAATAAAGCGAAAGATGAATTAATAAAATTTTTAGAAAATAA
>X208_Red_Sheep__coassemble_30_pt1 | contig 13138 bp, 15 predicted proteins | sample X208_Red_Sheep__metabat2_low_PE_001 | metagenome-assembled genome bin X208_Red_Sheep
GCTTTGAATAAAGATAAGTCTCTCTGGCATATCTAGCTACATAATCTGGATTTTGTAATTCGGTTACTTCCGACTTTAAAGATGTTTCTTCATCAATAAGATGGCTATATGTTTCATTTAAAAATTTTACTTGTTTTTTATTATCTAATATTTTCATCCAATCGCTAAACACACTACTTACAAGTGCTGTAACTAGAACTACTAAAATAAAAGATATTGCAATAAGTCTTCTTTTATCTTTTTTAGATACCCTTTTATTCATATAATCACCCTAATTATAGTTAGATTATATCACTTTTGTCTTCTCTTGACTACAAATTCATAAAACTTGACATTTTTTATTAACGCTTTTTTTATTTTTAACCCAAACAGAAATCCGCATAATACTAACAATATAAAATATGGGTGAACATTTCCGTTATTAATTTTAAATAATAAACATATATATATAATTGCAATATTTAGCATATACAAAAATGTAATTATATACTTAAAAATAGTATTATATTTTTTTATGATCTTATAATTAAGCAAACTAGTAAAATAAAAAGCTATACCAAATATGAAAGATATTAACAATGAAATTAATTGAACTTTATAATCCATTATTTAAATAATTTTACTAAGAAACTTTCTTCTTTTGTTTTGGCTTTACTTTCTAAATAATTAAGACTATTAATCTTTCCTTTTATTCTTACGTTACCATCATGAGTATCTAGCTTTATTATTTCTAAATTTTCCCCTTTTAATAAAATTGCCCCTAAAGTGCTTTCCATTAAGAATTCTTCATTATCAAAACTAGTGATTTTTTTAATTCCTGTTAAATAAATACTGCTTCTATCTACAACTTTGAATTCGTGATTTCCTAAACTTATTTCTCCTATATTCTTGTCCATAATAATAGCCTCCTACAAGAATATATTCCTTAAAAATTATTTTAGAACTAAAAAAACTATTAACTTTAGTTAATAGCTTATTTTTTTGTTAATTTTTCAACAATTTCATTTGCAACATTTTTATTTTCAAAAGCACGTAACACTTCAATTGGTAATGCAAAAATAATTGTGTTTGATTGATCGGAAGAAACATCGTTAATTGTTGATAAAGTTCTTAAATGTAATGCCCCTGAAGAAGAAGATAAGGTTTGTGCTGCCTCCGCTAAATTTTTAGAAGCTTCCAATTCTCCAGCAGCTTTTGTTATAACTGCTTGTTTTTCTCTTTCGGCTTCCGCTACTTTAGCAATTACTCTCTTCATCTCACCAGGTAACGCAACATCTTTAAGTTCAACATTTTGTACTTTTATTCCCCAATCATCTGTTGCTTTATCAACTATTTCACAAATTTTAGTTGAGATATTTTCTCTACTTGTTAAAAGTTCATCTAAAGTAACTGCACCAGCTATATTACGCATAGTAGTTTGAGCTAATTGACTAACTGCATAATGATAATCTTCTACACCTAAAATGGCTTTAGAAGCATCAAAAATATTATAGTAAATTACTGCGTTGATTTTAACTGACACATTATCTTTAGTAATTACTTCTTGTTCAGGAACATCTATTACTTTCGTTCTAATATCAATCTTCTTAAAGGATTGAAAAATTGGAAAAACTAATCTCCATCCGGGTTCTAAAATTTTTGAAAATTTACCGCAAGTGAATTTTACTCCTCTTTCGTATTCACTAATTTGTTTAATAGATGATAAAACTATAATTAATATTATAACAAGTAATATCATAATATACTCCTTTCTAATTTAATTATATCAAAAGTCTATGTATTATTCCATAAATAAAAAACTCTTTCGAGTTTTTATTCAGCTTCTTCTTTGTTATATGCATCAATTATTGCATCTTCAAATTGTTTACGAACATCAGGGTTGATTGGATGAGCAATATCTCTGTATCCACCAGTAGCTGTTTTTCTACTTGGCATTGCGATAAATAGACCATTGTCACCTTCGATTATTCTAATATCATGAACTGCAAAAGAGTCATCTAATAGAACTGATGCTATTCCTTTCATACGAGATCCTTCTTTTTCGAACTTTTTAACTGTTACTGATGTAATTTGCATTGTATCACTCCTTCTAATATATATTTTAAACTACAAAAAGATTATTAGCAATATAAATTTACAAATATTTGACCCTTATTTCACCAGTGATAATATCTGCATATCTAAAGCTTTTATTTTCTCCATCTGCTATTACTGTAAATATATTTGGATACACGTTTGATATAACTCCAACTATTGTTTCCACTCTATTTCTCATTCCATATACTTTTATTTCAACTTTACTATTAAGCCTTGATTGTATTTCTCTTTTTACTATATCTAAATTCATTATTCCCCCTTATCTAGGATAGCCAACATACATTAAACCATTGCACATTAAACCACCCATACCATCCTTACCATACTTAGTTTTAGATAGTAAATTTAACAAATCTATTGGTTTGTTTCTTTCGCTTAACGCAACTGTGGTTGCAATTATAGCGGGATCAAGAGCATGTATATTTACTCTTTTTGGGCTTGATGCAAAATTAGCTCCTGATTTAATTAGTTCTTCATAATTACTTTGACAAGCACCAGCTATAATCACTAACTTTTCATGACTTTTTTCATATTTTCTAGCTTCTTTAACAGCTTTTATAAAGTTCTCTGTATTCTTATAATTTCTTAGATCAGTAATGTCGCCTTTTTTCTTATAATAGGCATCATGACCAGTAATTATTACAATATCAGGCTTATATTCATGCAATAATAATTTAATTTGTTCATATATATGATCCTCTTTAATTTTCTTACCTATTGCAAATATTCCGGCCTCTTTATAAAATTTTAAACAGCGTTCTAAATATTCTGAATCACCATCAATATGTAATACTTTAGCAGGCAAATAAAAAAATTCGCTTCGGTCTAAAATTTTTTCGTCATTAAAAACCAAAGCGATATCTTCTTCTTTAATTTCTTCTTCTAAAGCTTTTTTTAAGTCTGCCATTGGACTATCAGCATATAGTCTAACTTCAGCTCCCTTTAAATAACATATATTGTCTTTGATGTTTATGACTTTAAAAAGTGTATCATGATTGTAGCTTATCCGCGTTACATAATCACCTTTCTTTATATCCATAATTCACTCACCAATACATTATATGCAAGAATTACTATTTTTAGTCGTTTAATCTATTACTTATTAATATAAAAGTTTCAATGTCAATTTCTTCTGCTCGCACACACTCTTGAAAATCTTTTTCTCTTAAAACTCCCTTAATTATATCCCAATTATATCCATTTAAATTATTTTTTAATGTTTTTCTTTTATATTTAAAACTATCATTAATTAATTTAAAGAAATGATTTTCGTTTTTAACATCATATGTTGTATTTTTCTTAATAAATTTGACTACTGCGCTATCAACTTTTGGAATAGGATTAAAACAAGTGTTTTTTACTAAACAAACTTTTTCTATGTCAAAATAATAATTTAGATATATTGTTAAAGAATTATATTGTTTACTTTTTGGACTAGCAGTAAATCTATCCGCCACTTCCTTTTGAACCATAATTGTCATAGCCGTTAGATCTATGCCAGAATCTATTACTTTTTCAATAATAGGAGTTGTTATGTAGTATGGTAAATTACCTATAACATAAAGGTTTTCATAAGTTTTATTCTCTATATCTTTTTTCACATCACGTTTTAAAAAATCACCATAGATAACTTGAACTTTCTCATTTTCTAATTCTCCTAAAATAGGACGCATTCTTTCATCTATTTCATAACAAACAATTTCTGAATTATATCTTTTAAGTTCTTTAGTTAATGCACCTTTACCAGGGCCTATTTCTATAATTAAATCTTTATCTGTAATCGTACTACTAGTTACAATTTTTTCAATAATATTTTTATCGTGTAAAAAATTTTGTCCTAAACTTTTTTTAGCTACTACTTTATCCATATTTCCTCCTAAAAAAAGATGGTTATTCTCTTTCCCATCCATTTCTTAATACGTCATAGGTAATTGAAGATCTACCAACATAATTTAAAGCATACTCTAAATTTGGTGCAAGTAAATCTAAGTCATTACCAATAACTCCTCTATCAAGTACAATAGCAATAACTGGTTCATCAGATATTCTATCGCTATTAAATCTAATAATTGTTCCGCAAGATAAGTTTTTAGATGATGCTACTATACGTACATTTCCATATTCACTATCAGGATAAGTATCAGTTCCATCTTTTATGTTATAACTTGATTTACAAGCTAATGTTCCGTTACATAACGGACAATCAAATACATAACCAGTTAAATCTCCAGTATAAGTATCTTTAGCTGAATACAAATTATTTTCTTCATTTTCAATCACTTTTAAAGCCATAGTTGATAAGTTAACAGTTTTATTTTCATTTGCATTGCTAACCTTACTTTCAATTACTGAAGTGCTTGAATGAATAAAAGCTACTAACGCTATCACAACTATAGTTTTAATTGACTTATTTATAATTAAAAATATGTTATTTTTCATTTATTCACCTTCTAGGTATCAATATATTAACATAACTAGGCCTAAATGTCAAAAATGCGCCTTATATTCGAATTAGTAATTTCTGCTAATTTTTTTAACTCAATATTATAAACTTTTGCAACAAACTCGGCTGTATATTTAACGTTTCCAGGTTCATTTCTATGACCTCTAAATGGTTCAGGCGTTAAATAAGGAGAGTCAGTCTCTAATATTATATTTTCTAAAGGAATATTTGATAATATTTCTTTTAGCTTACAATTTTTAAAAGTAACTACACCATTAATACCAATTAAATACCCTAATTTAATATATTCATTTGCAGTTTCTAAACTACCAGAAAAAGAATGAATTACACCTTTTAATTTATATTTCTTTAAAATACGAAGCATATCATCTGTGGCTTCTCTAGAATGAATTACTACTGGCATATTATTATCTTCGGCAAGCTTTAACTGCGTTTCAAATAATTTAATTTGTTCTTTTCTATTTTCTTTAGTATAGTGATAATCAAGTCCTATTTCACCAATAGCTATTATTTTATCGTTAATTAAATTATTCTTAATAAAATCTAAGTCTTCTATAGTATAACTATCTACACTTTCAGGATGAATACCAATAGCACCATAAACTTCACTATATTTGCTAATTGTGTCTAAAACTTCTTTGTTTGATTCACAATCACAACCATTATTTATTAATCTATTTACTCCTATTTTTTTTGCTTTATCTATTACTTCATCTATATTTTCATAATACTCTTTATAAACATGACAATGTGTATCGGTAAACATAAATATCACTCCACTATATATTATAATATTAGAATACAAAAAAATAAAACAGCTAAGCTGTTTTATTTTACATCAATTCTGTTAAATAAGATTTCAGGATCTTTTAATTTTGTTCCTGATGCATATTCACCAAATGTCTTAGTAGATTCATAATCGCACTTATCAGTATTTAATAAATCAAAGATCTTTTCTGATGTACCTGGTAAAAATGCTTGTAGATAAACTGCACAAATTCTAATTGATTCAATTAAATTATATAATACAGTTTTTAGTCTTGGTAAACATGCTTCATCTTTTGCTAAGATCCATGGAGTAGTTTCATCTATATATTTATTAGATGCTCTTAAACAATTAAATACTTCATCAATTGCATCTGCTATACGAAGTTTATCCATCTTATCCTTAACATTTGCTCCTAAACTAGTTAATTTTTCAATTAGTTCAGCATCTGCTTCGCCTCTGATATTTGTGTTTTCTACAACGCCATCAAAATATTTATGACTCATAGCAATAGTTCTATTTACTAAGTTACCTAAAATGTTAGCTAAATCAGAATTGTTTCTTTCAATTATTAATTCTTCTGTTATAACTCCATCATCTGCAAAAGGTATTTCGTGTAATACAAAATATCTAATAGTATCTAAACCATATTTTTCTACTAAATCATCAGCATATAACAAGTTCCCTTTTGACTTACTCATCTTATCCCCACCGGATAATAACCAAGGATGACCAAAGACTTGTTTAGGTAATGGTAATTCTAAAGCCATTAATATAATAGGCCAATAAATAGTATGGAAACGAATGATATCTTTTCCTATTAAGTGTAGATCAGCAGGCCATAAATTACTAAATTCTTCATTGCCGCCATCAATATCATATCCAATATTAGTTATATAATTTGATAAAGCATCGATCCAAACATAGATAACATGATTATCATCAAAGCTTACTGGTACACCCCATTTAAATGATGTACGAGAAACACACAAATCTTGTAATCCAGGTTTTAAGAAATTATTAATCATTTCATTTTTTCTTGATTCAGGTTGAATAAATTCTGGATGAGTTTCAATATATTCAATTAAACGATCTTGATATTTAGATAATTTAAAGAAATATGCTTCTTCACTTTTTACTTCAACATCTCTACCACAATCTGGACATTTACCGTCTACTAATTGACTTTCAGTAAAAAATGATTCACAAGGTGTACAATATAATCCTTCATATTTAGATAAATAAATATCTCCTTGATCATATAGTTTTTTAAATATTCTTTGAACAACTTCTTTATGTTTAGGATCTGTTGTTCTTACAAATCTATCATAAGTAGTGTTCATTAAATCCCAAATGTTTTTTATTTCACCAGCAACTTCATCAACAAACTCTTGAGGATTAACGCCTTTATCTTTAGCTTTTAATTCTATTTTTTCTCCATGTTCATCAGTTCCTGTTTGAAAATAAACATCATAGCCTTCTAATCTTTTATTTCTAGCGATTGCATCTGCTAAAACAATTTCATAAGTATTACCTATATGAGGCTTACCAGAAGTATAAGCAATTGCAGTTGAAATATAATACTTTCCCTTTTCCATATTTTCACTCTCTTTCTTAAATAAAAAAATCCATAAACTAAGGACGAGTATTACCCGCGGTACCACCTTAATTTATGAATTTAATCATACACTTTATTCTTAACGCGAATTACACGATTAAACTCCAGAGTCATCTTCTGTATTAACTTTTATTCTTTTCCACCAAACAAGAACTCTCTATCAAAAAGAATAATACATACTCATTCCTTCATCGCTTAAATCTAGGCATATTTTAGCACAAAAAAATAGATCAATCAAGCAATATCTATTTTTTCTCCAACTAATTTTGCAAATAGTTTACTATATTTTATTTCATCATTATTTAATTTATTCCTATTATAAATAATAATTAAACCAATACTATCATTAGATGATATTATTGGGCATATTGCAAAATAACCTTTTTTTTCATAATCATTAAACAATATATCTAATTCTTGATTATCTAGTTTTGATTCTCTTTGATCAATAAGATCTATTAAATCTTTAGAAATTCTTTTATTATTTAATTCTTTTACATCATTACCTAAAGCTAATATTACTTTTTCTCTATCTGTAACAATAACGGAATAATTCATTACACTATTTGTTAAATCTCCAATCTTTTCGATTATTTCTTGAGCGTTTGCTAATCGCGAATGTTTTTTTAAAATAATACTATTCTCGTCAGTAAATATTTCGATGTTCTCACCATCACGGATTCCTAAATTTCTTCTTATCTCCTTAGGTATTACAATTCTACCTAACTCATCTATCCTTCTAATAACTCCTGTAGTTTTCACTAAAAAAGTTCACTCCTATCTATTAATAGTGTGAACTTGTTAATAATTTTTATACTTTATTATTAATGTATATTTTTTGTATACCAACGTTTCTACCGATATTTAAACGTATTTTTCTTAACGTCAAATTATTTCCCGGGAAATAATTTATTCTATATCCAGCTTATCAAGCAAAGGTACAAGATAATATAAGAAATGTTTTTCTAAGCCCCTAGCCGGGATCGAGATGATAATCTTCTTATTAAAATATCTAAACTTAAATTTATTATTAATTGAATAAGCTTCCATAAATAACTTATCAGCTTTAACGTTATTTGAGATATTTTCAGGTAACTCTATTTCTACTATACGTTCATTTTGTGTTACATGCGTAATTCCTAAAGTTGCCGCTATTTTTTCAAACCATTCTTCATACATGTATATCTCAATGTTTTCACTAATTTTCCCAAATCTATCAGTTAATTCATTTTTAATTTCTAATAATTTTGAATAGGAATCAATTTCATTAATTTTTTGATGTATTTCAATTTTTAAATTTTCTTCACTGACATATTCATCTTCGATATGAGTTTCTACATTAATTAAACTTGGTTTATCCTCCTCTTCTTCAGGAATATCTTCACCCTTTTGTCTCATTATTTCTTCCTCGATCATTTTCATATACAAAGAAATACCAACAGAATCAACAAATCCAGCTTGTTCACTTCCTAAAATATCGCCAGCTCCACGAATAGCTAAATCTCGCATTGCAATTCTGTATCCGCTTCCAAGCTCAGTAAATTCCTTAATAGCTTGCAGTCTTTTAATAGCTATATCATTTAATACTTTGGTCTTATCATATAACAAATATGCATAAGCAATTCGATCGGTTCTACCAACTCGTCCTCTTATTTGATATAACTGACTTAACCCAAAATGATCGGCATTATAAATTATTAATGTATTAGCATTTGGAATATCTATTCCCGTTTCAATTATTGTAGTACAAAGTAAAATGTCATATTTATGATCAATAAAATCTGTCATGATATTTTCAAGTTCTGTCTTATTCATTTGGCCGTGTGCATAAACAATACGAGCATCTGGTACCAAATTTCTTAACTCATTAGCTTTTTCTTCTATTTTTGCAACATTGTTATATAAAACAAAAGCTTGACCATTTCTAGACAATTCTTTATAAATTGCATCTTTAATTAATAACTCATTTTCCGCTACTACATAAGTTTGAATAGGATACCTATTAATTGGTGGCGTATCAATAACTGATAAATCTCGTAATCCAGCTAAAGCCATTTTTAAAGTTCTAGGTATAGGTGTAGCAGATAAAGTTAAAACATTAACATCTTTCTTCAAGTTTTTTATTTTTTCTTTGTGAGTAACACCAAATCTTTGCTCTTCGTCTACAATTAATAATCCTAATTTCTTAAATTCAATATCGTTACTTAATAAACGATGAGTACCAAATACTAAATCAATAGTTCCGTTTTTTAAACCTTCAATAATTTTTTTTGTTTCTTTTGGACTAGTAAAACGATTCAACAACGCTATCTCTATCGGATAATCTTTAAATCTTTCTAAAGCTGAAGTATATTGTTGTTTAGATAATATTGTAGTAGGACACAAATATAATACTTGTTTATTATTAACAATTGTTTTAAAGATTGCTCTAAACGCTACTTCTGTTTTACCAAAACCTACATCACCACATAACAAGCGATCCATAGGAACTCCTGATTTTAAATCATTATCTATCTCGTTAATTGCTTTTAATTGGTCTCTAGTTTCATCATAAGCAAAACCACTAGCAAACATAGCTTCTTCCTCATAAGTTTTATACACTGGACCTTCTAACGCTTTTCTAGCAGCATATAGTTTAATCAGTTCTGCTGATATATCTTGAATCCTTCTTTGTATAGACCTCTTAGTTTTTAGCCAAGATGTAGAATTTAACTTATTAATTTGAGGCTTACTACCGTCTTTATCTGAATACTTAAAAATAGTATTAATTTTTTCAACAGGAATATATACTTTATCATTTCCAGAGTAATTAATTTGAATATAATCTTTTTTTAATCCGTTTTTGCTTAAAGTTATAATTCCATTATATATTCCAATACCATGTACAGAATGAATAACATAATCTCCTATACTTAATTGATCAAAGTCTTTTATTTTTTGGCCAATACGATAACTATTTTTATATTTAATTTCCCTATTTGAGATATTTTCTATATCAAATTCACTTACCACAACATAATCATTAATAATAAAACCTTTATTTATTTTTTGTTTAATAACATTAATATTAGAACCAAGAAGTTCCTTTAAAGTTGCTATTTGTTTGTCTTTTGACATACAAAAAATCACTTTTTTATTTTGTATTAGCCATTTATGATATGTATCTAATAACTTGTCAAAGTCAGAATTAAAATTTTCTAATTCCTTTGAATCAAAAACAATTGTATTTTTCTTATTTATATTACCATCATTAAATGTGTTTATATAACAGCATTCTTTTGGATTTACTTCTTCCATATCAAACATAAATTTATGATCTTTAGGAAGCTCTTCTTGTATTCTATATTCAAACATTTCTTCTTGTAATTTATTATAGCTTGCTTTTATTTGTGTTTCATCTATATAAAAAACTATAGGATCATCAGCATAATCAAAAAGCGAACTATTACTAGATGTTATTACTTCTTGATAAGGAAGAATAATAGTATTATTTAACTCACCATTAGATAATTGAGTTGTTTCATCAAACAACCTTATCGAATCTATTTCATTACCAAAGAACTCAATTCGAATTGGATGTTCACAATGAACAGGAAAAACATCTATTACAAAACCGCGTACTGCAAATTCTCCTGTAGAAGTTACTAAAGAAACTCTTGAGTAACCAAAACTATCTAAAATTTCAATCATCTTATCTCTATTAACAGTTCTGTTTTTTTCTAATTTTAATTCCAATTTATCTTTTTTAGTTTTATCAGGCAAAAATCTTAAATACCCCATTAAATTAGTAACAATAATATTTTTTTTATTTTTTATTGCCTCTAAGGTTTCTAATCTGTTAATTTTCAACTCTGGTGATATTGCTAAAGCAACAGATGTTAAAAAATCATCCATTGGGAATAACAAGGTATTATCTTCATAGTTTTTAAGCGCACTATATAATTTATTAGCTTCATACAATGTGCTAGTTAAAACTATAACATTTTTATTAGATTTTTTAAAAGTTTCAAGAACGAAAAAAACGTTTAACTCTTTAGTTAAACCCACTATTGTTTTTCCGTTTTCATATTTAAAAATCTCTTTTAAAAAATCCATAAAATCACCTACTGTTGTATCTGTTCATCGATTTTTCAATTCCATTTTTCAAAAAATAATTTATAATTTCTTTTGTTTTAATTATTGCATCCTTAATAAGCTTATCTTCTTCTTCATTAAATTTTCCTAAAACATAATCTTTTGTTTCATAATTCTTATTATTTGCTATACCAATCTTTAACCGAGCAAAATTTTCATTACCTATTTCATTAATAATAGATTTTATGCCGTTATGTCCTCCGGCACTACTATTAACTTTTAATCTGATTTGACCAACTGGTAAATCAAGATCATCTTGAATAACCAATATATCAGCTATATCTATTTTAAAATAGTCAACAAAACATCTAACAGCTTGTCCAGATAAATTCATATAAGTTAATGGTTTAATAAATAATACTTTTTCGCCATCAATCATCATCTCTAGGTAAAGTGCATTAAACTTTTCCTTCCATAAATTATTATCAACATAGTTATCCACACACATAAAACCTATATTATGTCTAGTTTTTTCGTATTCTTTACCCGGATTACCTAAACCTATTATTAATTTCATAATTTCACCTCACTTAAAATATATTTTGATATGTTTTATATTCATTAATATTCGATAATACTTTTATTCTAACACCAAAATTACCATGTTTTACTGCTTTTATTAATAAAACTGTAGGAATGCCATCATCTTTTGTAGTTACTAACACTATTTTTTTAACAGCCAATGAGTATTTTGTACAAAGGTTAATTATTTCATCTAATCGTTCTGGCCGATGTACCATATAAAACGATCCCTTTGTATTCAAATTTTCTGATGCTATTTTTATTATTGCCTCTAAATCGATTTTTATTTCATGTCGAGCAATAGATTTAATATCATTTTCATTTTTTAATGACTTTTCATGACACTTAAAATATGGCGGATTACATGTTATGACTTCAAAATTATTTCCCGGGAAATAATTTTTTATATTTTTAATATCATCATTTATTATTTTTATTTGCTCTAAACAATTATTAAGCTCAATTGATTCTTTACCTAGTTTATATATCTTCTCTTGTATTTCAAAACCAACTATTTTATTTTGATATTTAGTTGATAAAATAAGGGGTATTGGTGCATTACCAGTACACATATCTAAAATCTTTTTATCACCTTTTGGCTTTTCAACAAATTCTGCTAGAAGAATCGAGTCTAAAGAAAATTTGAAATTATCATCATCTTGTACTATTTTCCTATTTGAATAATCATATAAATCATTTATTACTTTTTTGCTCATCAAAACCCAACTCTATTTCAACTTTTTCGCCATCTACCATTACAGAATATTTTCTATTCAAAACATCAACACTTACTACTTGACCGCTACCTTCTTTAGTCTTTATTGTTTGCCCTACATAAGGCATTCCCTTGCCGCATTTAGTATATTCTTCATCTTCGTATTGTAAGCAACATAATAAACGGCCACATGATCCGTTAATCTTACTTGGATTTAATGCTAAATTTTGATTCTTAGCCATATTCATTGAAATAGATTCAATATGATTTAGAAACCTAGCACAACATAAAACTTGGCCACAAGGCCCTATCCCACTTACCTCTTTTGCTTTATCTCTAGGACCAATTTGACGCAATTCAATTCTAGTACGATAAATACTTGCTAATTTCTTAGCTAGCTCTCTAAAGTCTACTCTATCATCAGCTAAAAAATTAATTAATAATTGACTTTTATCAAACGTAAAACTGGCATTGATTATTTTCATATCTAATTTCAATTCACTAGCTATTTCTTTTGCTTTAACTAAAGCTTTTTCAGCTAATCTCAAATTATTTAGATATTCATTATAATCTTCCTCAGTTGCTAATCTAATAATTTCTTTAAAATCATTAATATTACTTAATACTTTTTCATCGGTTATTTTTTTAATTATTTTGCCAAATTGTAACCCTTTTTCAGTTTCTGTTATTACATTTGAATTAATAGAATAAGATTCTTTTGCTTTAAAATAATATATTTTGCCATTTTCTTTAAATGTTACACCATACACATTATTCATTGATACCACCCATTTCTATTACAAATTTATCTAACATTAACTC
>X208_Red_Sheep__coassemble_34_pt1 | contig 12728 bp, 15 predicted proteins | sample X208_Red_Sheep__metabat2_low_PE_001 | metagenome-assembled genome bin X208_Red_Sheep
GTATAGAACATTTAATTCTTATTGGTGCTACTCCATTAGATTATTTTCAAGAAATAACGTTACACGAAACAATGCATTTTTGTGGGTCAAATGGTGGTTCCGCTTTAATGGAAGGCTTAAATGAATATTTAACGCGTCTAGTAGCATTGAAATATAACTTAAAAACCAATGGTTGTGGTTATCCTAAAGAAATTAAAATAATACAAGAGTTAGTTAATTTATTTGGTATTGATATCATGACAAAATTAGCGTTTAGCAAAACAAAATCAGAAACGTTAGAAATATTTAAAGATGAAGAAAAAGCTAATTTAATCATTGAATTAAACGCCTTAATGGACGAAGAATTTTATGGAAAATATTACAAATTTAAATATCCGGGATTAAATGGACCATTTGAAAAAGCTAAAAGATACGAAGAAATAGACTACAGCAACGCAATGAAGTTAATAGAGGAATATAAAACGAAAAATTCAGTCAAACGTTAAAATACTACTTTAAGTGGTATTTTTTATATTTTTATGATAAAATTAACCCGGTGATGAATTATGTTTATCGATGAATTAACAGTTAAAGTTGTAGCAGGTAAAGGCGGAGATGGCTGTACATCTTTTCGTCGCGAAAAATGTGTACCAATGGGCGGACCGGATGGAGGAAACGGTGGAAAAGGAGCAAGTATCATCTTTAAAGTCGATCAAGGTCTAAAAACTTTAATTGATTTAAAATATATGAAGATTATCAAAGGTGATAAGGGAGTTAATGGAAAAGGTAGCAACAAAAGTGGTGCTAAAGCCGATGATGTTATTATCAAAGTTCCTCAAGGCACAACTATTATAGATGCCGATACAGGCTTAGTAATAGCAGATTTAATTAATCATGATGAAGAAGTAGTAGTAGCCGAAGGTGGCCGAGGAGGCCGCGGTAACAAAGCTTTTGCAACTCAACAAGAACCAGCTCCAAAATTTAGCGAATATGGTGAACCTGGAGAAGAAAAGTTGATTAAATGCGAATTAAAAGTATTAGCAGATGTTGGACTAGTAGGGCTTCCAAGTGTAGGTAAAAGTACTTTGCTTAGTATGATTAGTGCATCTAAGCCTAAAATAGCGGCTTATCATTTTACTACATTATCACCTAATTTAGGGTTAGTTAAACTAAAAGATCGTCGTTCGTTTGTAATGGCTGATTTACCAGGATTAATAGAAGGAGCTTCAACCGGCGCAGGTTTAGGAATTAAATTCTTAAAACATGCAATGCGTACTAAAATTCTTGGCCATGTGGTTGATATGGGATCTTTTGAAGGCAGAAACCCTATTGAAGACTACGAAACAATCAGAAAAGAAATCGATTCATATAGCGAAAAATTAGCTAATAAAAAAGAATTGGTTATAGCAAATAAGATGGACTTAGAAGGCGCAAGCGATAATTTAAAATTATTCAAAGAGAAGTATCCTGATGTAGAAGTTATTGAAATAAGCGCAATTAATAACGAAAACGTAGAAAAACTAATATCAAGACTTGCGGATTTACTAGATGAAGTTAAGGATAATCCGTTATACGATGAAACAGACTATGAATCTCATGTAATATATAAATTTAAAAACGAAAAACCATACACAATTACCAATGATAATGGTGTATGGGTACTTGAAGGCGAAGAAATAGAAAAACTATTTAAGATGACTAAATTTACAGAAGATGAAGCCGTTATAAGATTTAGTCGTAAGCTAAAAGGCATGGGAGTAGAAGACGAGCTTGAACGTCTTGGCGCGCAGCGAGGCGATGAAGTCCAAATTCTAGATTATATCTTTATCTTTAAAGAGTAATATTTGACCTATTTTAATCTTTTTGCTAGCATTTTTAGGTAATTCTAAAATGCTAGTTTTATTTTGCTCATTTTTAATACGAATAATTTGGTTTTTAGAAACGCATTCTGCTTTATAAATAACTTCGTGGTTTATATCTAAACCAACAACATCTATTTCCTCTTTCATAAAAAAAGTATGAATACTGTTGCAATTGGGAAATAGCATCCCATAGTCTATATTAGTTTTACCCATTAATCCAAATAATCTTTTTTTAAAGTCGTTTGCTACTATTATTTCATACTCATTTTTACCTATTTTTAATGTCATTATAATCACCAATATAAATATATCACAAAAGGGGAATTTTATGATCAAATTTTAATTATTGAAAAAAAAGAATTTTATATATATAATTGTAATAAGGAGCGATTAAAATGAGACAGCCTCATCAAATATTAGCTTTTCCCTATAAAAAAGATTTAGACGGCAACTATTTATATGGTATATTTTGCAGAATTGGTAAAAAAGAAAGATGGCAAGGCATAGCAGGCGGAGTAGAAGAAGGAGAAACTTATTTAGAAGCTTGTCAAAGAGAAGCAAATGAGGAAGCCGGAATAAGTTATAATGCTAAAGTAATAGAACTGAAGTCAATAAGCACAATGCCGGTTGTAAACGTCACTAAAAATTTCTTATGGGGAGAGAATGTTTATTTAATACATGAGCATTGTTTTGGTATAGATGCAACAAATGAAGAATTAAAACTTTCGCACGAACACTCAAAAATGTCATGGCTTACTTATGATGAAGCAAAAAAGATTTTGAAATGGGATAGCAATCGTAATGCATTATGGGAATTAAATTGGAAATTGACCAATAATAAAACTGATATTTAATATCAGTTTTTTATAATGCTAAATTGACAAAATTGCTAAATTATTATATATTTATAAATGATAGTAGGTGAGTTTATGAAACTTATGAATAAAAAAGGTCAAGCACTTGTTGAATATGTTTTGATTATAGCCGTAATTAGTGTTATTGCAATTGCATTAGTTAATTATTTTGGCGGTTATTTAAAAGATTCAATCACAAAAACCTCATGTTCGCTAGTAGGAGAGGAATATGTAAAAGGCAAAAAACCTGGAGAGGCTTATTGTGTAGATCCTACTGAAAAAGAAGTGGAAGAAGAATCTTCAAAAGACTAGTAAAGAAAAGTTTAATATGCTATAATCTAAAATGACAATAGTAGGGGTGACTGTTGAATGAGACTACTAAATAAAAAGGGTCAAGCATTGGTAGAGTTTATAATAATTCTTCCGATCTTTGTAATGATGTTGCTATGTATAGTGGATATAGGCAAAATAATATTTTTTCAAAATCGTTTAGAAGGAAAAATGGAAGATGTAGCTACTCTATATAAAAATGAAAACACCTATGATACTATCTTAAAAGAATTGCAAAAAGAAGATAAAACTTTGAGTTTAGAGATAGCCAACAATAATAATGAATATATTGAATTTAAACTTATTAAAGAAGTAGAACTTATTACCCCAGGGTTGAATTTGATATTTGACGATCCCTATAAGCTAGATGTAAAAAGAGTGGTCTATTATGAAGAATAATAAAGGTCAAACATTGGTGTTATTTATTATATTTATTCCGATACTATTATTACTAGCGGCTTTTGTTATAGATACAGGCATAATTATTCGCGAATCTACTAGACTTAAATCGACTACAAAAACTGTTTTAAAAGACACCTTTTATCAAGAAGATTTAAGTGACAAAAAAATAATTAATTTATTGCAAGAAAACAATATTAATATTGATAATGTTGAAATAAGCATTTTAGAAAATGCGATTCAAGTCAAAAATTCATATGATATAGAAAGTGTTTTTGGGAAAATTATTGGTTTAAAAAAATATAACATTAAAATAGATATAACTGCAAAAGAAGAGAATGGAAGTTTAAAATTTATAAAAGAATAGAAGGGTTAAAATGAGTAGAACTAAAGGAAAATCTTTATGTTTGTTTTCAGCCAAAGGTGGCGTAGGAAAAACTGTTAATACCATCAATTTAGCTGGTATTTTTGAGCAATTAGAAAAAAAAGTGTTAATTATAGATTTTGATATGACTGGTGGAGATATTGCATTATCGCTAAACAAAGGCTTTGAAAAAACAATCTATAATTTTGTTGATGACTATAACAACAATAGATATAAAGATTTTAAAAACTATGTAACTAAATATGACGACTTTATTGATATTTTAGCGGCTCCTAAAGACCCTAGACAAGCTGCTAAAATTGATAGCAGTTATGTTGAAATAATTATGGATAAAGCAATTCATAATTACGATGTAGTTTTAATGGATACAAATCATAACTTAAATGAATTTAATATTTCTATTCTTGATAAAGCAGATGAAATTTTATTCTTTGTTACAAATGATCCGATGGATTTGAAAAACATGAAAAGTTTATTAAGCATTTTTAAAGATATTGAATTAACTAATTATAAAGTATTACTTAATAATAGTCGTGATCCATTTAAGAGCTATTTTACTTTATATGATATGAAAAATATATTAAAAGCTAACATAGATTATACTTTATCTAATAGTTTTTATATTAAAAACATCGATTCTTATATAATGGACGGAAAAATAATTACATTAGATCCTAAAATGCCTAGTGTATTTAATAAAGATTATGCAGTATTTATGATGATCGCAACAGATCTACTTGAAGAAAGCAAAGGTGAAAAAAATGAGTAAAACTACATTACGCGATGCTTTTGATTTTGCTGTAAAAGAAACTAAAACAGACATTATATCTGATTACGATATATTCCCTGATAAAAAGTTACTTGATTCATTACGTACACAAATAGTAGAAAATTTAATTGATAACGAAATGCCTCAAGATAAACTTTTACAAGAATGGATTAATGACGAAATCGATAAAACAATCGAGGGTTATGACTTAACAAATTTAGAAAGAAGTCATTTATATAACTTAATAGATAACGAAATAAATGGTTATGGACCATTATCTGAATTATTAGAAGATAAAAACATTACCGAAATTATGGTTAATAGTCCAAAAGAAATTTATATCGAAATAGATGGTAACTTAATTAAAGATGAAAGTGTTTCATTCATTAATGATGAACATATCATCAGAACAGTTCAAAGACTAATTCAACCATTAGGTAGGACAATTGATGCAACTAATCCTATGGTTGACTCAAGACTTCTAGATGGTTCAAGAATCAATGCGGTTATACCGCCGCTTTCTACAAAAGGACCTGTAGTAACCATTCGTAAGTTTAAAGAAACCATGACAAGTATTGACGATTTAATAAGAATTGGATCTTTAACTCCATATATGGCAAGATTCTTAGAGGCAGCTGTAAAAGCTCGTTTAAATATTCTTATTTGTGGTGGAACAGGTTCCGGTAAAACAACACTGTTAAATATTTTAAGCGGTTTTATTAACGATGATGAACGTGTAATAACAATTGAGGACGCAGCAGAATTAAAATTAAATCAAGGTCACGTTATTTCCTTAGAAACTCGTATGATGAATTATGAATCAGAAGGGGAAATAACTATTCGTGATTTAGTAATAAACTCATTACGTATGAGACCAGATAGAATAATAGTTGGAGAAGTTCGTGGTAAAGAGGCTTTTGATATGCTTCAAGCGATGAATACAGGTCATGATGGATCTCTAACCACATTGCATGCTAATGGCACAATAGATGCTTTAAATCGTCTAGAAACAATGGTTTTAATGAGCGGTTTAGAAATACCAGTCAAAGCCATTCGTGAATACATTAGCAATGCTTTAGATTTAGTTATAAATATTGAACGTATGAGTGACGGAAAACGTAAAGTAACTAGTATTTGCGAAATTGAACGTATGGTAGATAACGAAATAAAATTAAAAGAAATATTTGCATTTAAACAAAAAGGCTTAACAGAAAAAGCTGAAGTAGATGGTATGTATATTCGCTATAATTTTATACCTCAAGTTTATAAAAAAATGAAAGCAAAAGGTATAACTGATATAGAAGATATATTCGAAATACCAGAAGAAAAATAAGAAAAAAAGGAGGTAAATTTATGCAAGACGTAATTTGGGAAGTATTAATAGTTCAAATTATTTGTATTATTGCACTTTTAGTTATGATTGTCTTATTACTACGACAATCTAAAACTATTAAATTTGAAAAACGTATTGATAAATTTGCCTTACTTCCAATTAATAGTGAAGAAAAATCTCTTTTCGATAAATTCAATATATTATTATGGAAATTAGTTAGAAATACATCTAAAATACTTAGCAAAAGCGCTATATTATGCAAGTACGGCAACAAATATGAACGTCATATAACTTATGAAGAACGTAATATAAAATCTGGCATAGATTTTGTATCTGTTAAACTATTACTAGGTTTCTTTACAATATTTTTAAGTGTTTTTACAATGATGTTTCAATACACCAAATTCCCATTTGCAATTATGGTAGTAATTTTCTTAGTAGGTTTTTTCTTGCCAGATGTATTTTTGAATATTGAATTTAGAAAGAAAAGAAAAAAAGTAGAAGAAGATTTACTTAAAGCAATAATAATTATGAATAGTGCTTTTAAATCAGGGCGAAACATTATGCAAGCAATTGAAATTGTAAAAGATGAGCTTGATGGATCAATCAGTGATGAATTTCAAAAAATATATATTGATATAAACTATGGTCTGAGCTTAGAAGTTGTTTTTAATCGTTTTTATGAACGAGTTAAACTTGAAGACGTAAAATACATCACTTCATCATTAGCATTATTAAATAAAACTGGTGGTAACATAGTAAAAGTATTTTCTATGATTGAAAAAACTTTCTTTGATAAAAAGAAATTGCGAAATGAACTAAATAGTATGACAGCATCAAGCATATTTGTTTATCGTCTACTTATATCATTACCATTTATTTTTGCTGCAATCATAATTGTTCTGAATCCAGGTTATTTTAAAGTTATGTATACTACAACTATAGGATTATTAGTTTCTATGCTAATCATAATTCTTTATGTTCTATATGTCTTAGTAATTAAGAAAGTTTTAAGGGTGAGGATATGAGAAGTAAAGATAACAATTTAATTAAAAAAATCTATCGAGAAAAAACAATCCAAAAAGTTGACTCTAAAATAAAATTGCTAGGAGTTTATTGTAAATATAATGTAATAGATCTCTTAAATCTAAGACTACTAATAAGTATTGCTCTATTTTTTGTATTAATAGTATCATCAAGTTATGGTTATATTTTAGCGCCATTACTTACAATAGCATTTTATATATTAAGTGAATATTTTGTTTTAGACTTACCTATAAAGAAAAGAGCAAAAAAACTAGAAGAAGAAGCTTTATATTTCTTTGAGGTTCTTGCTTTAACTTTAGAAGGTGGTAGAAATCTAAAATCTTCATTAGATACGACAGCAAATGCAATAGATAACGAAATATCTGCAGAGTTTAAAAAAACTTTAAGTGAAGTATACCTAGGAAAAAGTTTGACTGAAGCCTTAGAGGATATGAAAAAAAGAATTCCTAGTGAAACAATTAACAATACAATTTTAAATATTACTCAATCAAATATTTTTGGTAATAGTATAATAGATTCTCTATATAACCAAATAGATTTTTTAAGAGAAAAACAAATACTTGACGTCAAAGCTGAAATAGCAAAATTACCAACTAAGATAAGTGCAATATCTGTAGTATTCTTTATACCAATAATATTACTAATAATACTTGCACCAGTAGTAATCGAATATTTCTTAAGTTAAGATAACTACGATTTATAGTTATCTTTTAATTTTATGTTTAAATAAGAACGATTGTATGCTATAATGATTCTAAGGTGATAATATGTATAGTTACATCAAAGGTTTAGTTGTTGATCAATCAAGCAACTATATAGTAGTAGATAATAACGGGATTGGTTATCAAATTTTTGTTGGTAATCCATTTAGTTTCGAACTTAATAAAGAAGTTTTAGTTTATACTTATAATTATATAAGAGAAGATGAGTATAGCCTTTATGGATTTAAAACAACAGAAGAAAGAGACTTGTTTTTAAAATTAATAAACGTTAAAGGGTTAGGCCCTAAAATGGCAATGCCAATGATTGCAACTGGCAGTATTTCAGGAATTGCTGATGCCATCGAAAGAGAAAACATCCTTTATTTAAAGAAATTTCCAAAGATTGGTGAAAAAGTTGCTCGCCAAATTATCTTAGACCTAAAAGGCAAACTAAATATAACATCATCAGCTACCGCAATAAATAACTTTGATGAACTTATAGATGTATTAGAATCTTTAGGATATAAAAACAGTGAAATAAAGAAAATAATAAATAACATAGATAGTAGTAAGTCATTGGAAGAACAAGTAAAAGACGCATTAAAGTTACTACTTAAATAGGAGGTTATTATGAATGAAATAAAATATACAGCATCAGCTTTTGTTTTAAATAGAGAGAACAAGGTGTTATTGATTTGGCATAAGAAATTTAATAAATATGTGCAACCAGGCGGACATATAAACGATAACGAATTACCGCACGAAGCAGCCATAAGAGAAGTTTTTGAAGAAACCGGAATTAACGTTGATATACCAATAAAAACCCCTTTTGCTAAAGAAGATTATTTAAATAACGTTGGGCACCAAGTCGATTACCAATATATTGGTTATGCTATTAATGAAGATATTCATAATAATGCTGAATCATTTAAAGCAGGATGGTTTAGCTTAGAAGATATTGAAAACATACCAGTGGTAGAAGACTTGAAAGATAAATTTAAATACGTGCTGGAAAGCATTGATAAAGAAAAATAGGGAGGCATCATGGAAGAAAGAATTATTACAAGCGAAGAAATTACCGGCGATTTATTCGAAAAAAACATTCGTCCTGAATGCTTAGATGAATATGTGGGGCAAACAGAGATTAAAGAGAATTTAAGAGTATTTATTGAAGCTGCTAAAATGCGAAACGAATCACTAGATCACGTATTGCTTTATGGACCTCCAGGACTCGGAAAAACAACCTTAGCTCATATTATTGCTAATGAGCTTGGAACTAACATTAAAACAGCTAGTGGTCCATCTTTAGAAAAATCGGGTGATCTAGCAGCAATTTTATCTACTTTAGAGCCAGGAGATGTTTTATTTATTGATGAAATACATCGTATGCCAAAGTATATAGAAGAGATACTATATCCAGCAATGGAAGATTTTGAACTAGATATTATTATTGGCGCCGAAGGCAGAAGCAGAAGTGTTAAAATAGATTTACCACCTTTTACATTAGTTGGTGCTACAACTAGAGCTGGTGATATTTCTAGCCCTTTAAGAGATCGTTTTGGTATAGTATCTAAATTAAATTACTACTCAGAAGATGAATTAAAAGATATAATCAAAAGAACAAGCAACGTGTTAAATATGCACATAGATGATGAAGCCGCAATTGAACTAGCTAAACGTTGTCGCAAAACACCACGAATTGCCAATCGTTTATTTAAACGAGTACGAGATTTTGCTTTAGTAGAAGGAAGTGGAAAAATAGACTTAGATATTACAATTAATTCTTTAAATAGACTAAAAGTAGATAAAAGCGGTTTAGATGGCATTGATATCGATTATCTATCCGCATTGATTCAAAAATTTAACGGTGGTCCAGTTGGAGTCGAAACAATATCTACAGCCATTGGTGAGGAAGTAACAACAATCGAAGATGTAGTTGAACCATATTTATTACAAGAAGGTTTTGTTAAACGTACAAGAAGTGGTCGAATTGCAACTGAAAAAGCTTACGATCATTTAAATATAAATAATACTCTTGATTGGAATTAAAAATTAATATAATATAAATAGTATAGATAGGGAGGTTTTGTTATGGAAGTAAGATTATCAAAAGAAAATTATTTTATAACAGAAGATAGAAGATTTAATCAAAGAGAAGCTTTGAAAACTGCCGGATTAAAAGCAGCAGTATGTTTTAAACCAGGTGAGATTACACCATGGGACATTCGAGAAGTTGAATCAGATGAAGTACTAATTAAAAGAGGAATTGGAACAATTACAGCTGATCATGTAACACCAAGCCAACAAGTTCCAGTATCACTTGAAATATACGGCATACCTAAGATTATTTGTATGTATTTAAACAATTTAGGAATGCAAGCGGCTGACGAAAGAAGTTTAAGATACACAGAAGTCAAACCTAATAAATATTTAACCGATAAAGAAGTAGAAATATATAATAAATGGATGCAAATAATACAAGATATTCTTTGGAAAGATTATCATGGATATTTTATGATGAGTAATAATCGTGATGAAAAGAAAGCAAAAATAGCAATAAAGAAACTAGCACAAGAAAATGCACGTAGCTTTATCACCGTATTTATGCCAACATCACTCACTATTACATCTAATTTTGCAGAATTTAATAAACTAGCATTACAAATCGAAAGAACTATTAATGCTCCAGAAAATACTGAATTAGAAGAATTAGCTATTCCTTATTTAAAAGAGTTCTTAGATCAATTAAAAGATTTAAAAGTGGTTACCAGAAATTGTGATATATGGGGAGTTAATCAAAAAATTGCACAAGAATTAAATATACCTATTAATACCGAATATCTATATAAAGATACTAAGGGAATCGAATTAAACCTATTTGCTAATAAAAATAAATTTAGTGGTATCTATATGCCTGATGAATTTGGCGCAAGTTTCCATGCAACAAGAAAAATATCCTATGCTGGATTTGCTCAATTACAAAGACATAGAACTCTAAGAACGGAATTAGCAGAAATACCAGATAAAACAGAATTTTTTGTTCCTGGATTCTTAGATAATTACCCAGGGTTGCAAAAGGAATGGTTATTAGACGCTATGGAAAGTATGGCTGCAGCAAAATATGTTCAAGGTGAAAAGATTTTGGTATCTATGGAAGGCACTTTAAAAGATTTAATCTCATATGTAGGTAGCGAAAGAGGATGTAATCGTGCACAATATGAAATTTCTAAATTCTATTTAGAACTAATAAATGATTATTACAAATATATGGAAACATACAACTATTCTTTAGCTGAAACTATGAAACCATATGTTGGAAAATATCGCTGTCGTACTAAAGATTATAAATGTCCGACTCCATGCCCTGGAGGCCCTAATCCAAATCGTAAATTCTAAAAAGATAGACAAAACTATCTTTTTTTCTTATAATGTTAAATGTTTAGGAAGTGTTTTTATGAATCTATCAGATTATGATTATAATTTACCAGAAGAATTAATTGCTCAAACTCCAATTGCGAAACGTGATGAATCAAAAGTATTAGTTTTAGATCAAACAACAGGAAATATTGAGCATAATCAATTTAAAAATATAAAAGATTACCTAAAATCCGGGGATGTACTAGTACTCAATGATACTAAGGTTATACCTGCTAGGCTTATAGGAGTAAAAGAAGAAACAAATGCGACAATTGAGTTGTTATTACTTAAAGATCAGGGAGAAAACACCTGGGAATGCTTATCTCGTCCTGCAAAGCGATTAAAAATTGGAACTATAATATCATTTGGTGATGGAATTTTAAAAGCAGAAGTTACAAAGAAACTAGATGATGGAATAGTGCATGTAAAGCTGCTTTTTGACGGAATTTTAATGGAAATATTAGATAGATTAGGTGAAATGCCACTTCCGCCATATATTCACGAAAAACTAGCAGAAAAAGATCGTTATCAAACTGTTTATGCTAAAAATATAGGAAGCGCAGCAGCACCAACAGCAGGTTTACATTTTACTAATGAATTATTAAACGTATTAGAGGAATTAGGAGTAATCATAACCTATGTTACACTACATGTTGGTTTAGGGACATTTAGACCTGTGGAAGTTGAAAACATTTTAGAACATCACATGCATTCTGAATATTATGAAATGACTGAGGAAACAGCTGATATTTTAAATAAAACCCAAAGAGAAGGTAGACGAATTATTGCAGTGGGTACAACTTCAACTAGAGTTTTAGAAACTATTCGTCATAAATATGATAAATTCGTAGCTTGTTCTGGTAATACAGAAATATTTATTTATCCAGGTTTTGAATATAAAGCAATAGATTGTTTAATTACAAATTTCCATTTACCAAAAAGTACGCTTTTAATGCTTGTAAGCGCTTTAGCAGGAAAAGATAATATATTTAATGCTTATCAAGAGGCAATAAAAAATAAATACCGATTCTTTTCTTTTGGAGATTCAATGTTTATTAAAAAAGACTAAAATAATTATCAGGAGGTTTAAAAATGCCAAAAGCAAAATGCATTTGTGAATTAATAGGTGTATCTAAAGAAAAATTAGAACTACTAATTAAAAAATTAAAACCTGAACACCAAGAATTTATAAAAGAAAAATTTGATGAGAACTATATACGATTAGATATGAATTGGAACGAAGAAGACCGGATTTTCTTTTACAATAAAGTTCGCAAAAGCTTAAAAAAATTAGCGGCCAGAGAAATTAATATGGGACGTCATCTAAAAAAACATTTTACACAAAAAATTGGGATTACAAAAGAAAAGTTTTTACAAGATTTTCATTTATATAATAAAACAGTTCAAGATTTTACAAAAAAACATTTTGATGAAAATTTATGTATGTTAAGAGATTTTGATGAATGGATGGAATCTGATAAACATTTTTATTTAACCGGATACATTGAGCACATTAAAAACATATCAGTAAATCCTAAAACAAGATATAATGAGTCACTACCAGAAAAATTTGGTGTAACAAAAAAAGAATTTCAGATAATATTTCAAAATTTATCCAACAGAGCAAAAGAATTAATTAATATGTATTATGA
>X208_Red_Sheep__coassemble_42_pt1 | contig 11419 bp, 11 predicted proteins | sample X208_Red_Sheep__metabat2_low_PE_001 | metagenome-assembled genome bin X208_Red_Sheep
GCTCGTAGACGCGTTAATGGAAGAAATCGAAAAGCTATAAAAGAATATAAAAAAGGAAATCAAAAATAAGATTTACTTGTTTTGCTATATTAAAGAGATTATCTTTACAGTTTTCTTTTTTATAAAAATAAAAATTGATATTTTGCAAAAGTAAAAGTGCAATTTTTTATTGACTTATAAATATTATATAAATATAATAATAAATCAAGAAAGGATGGAGGATTTTGGTGAAAAAAATTAAATATTTAGTATTTGGTTTATTGGTAATGTTTGCGCTTGCTATAAGTGTTAGTGCTTCAACTACAGTTCAAAATAAACAAGAACTAGTTGATGCAATTGCAGCAGGCGAAACAGAGATTGTTTTAAATGCTGACGTTACAGGAGTATCTTCTAATATTATAGTTAGCGGTGAAGGAAAAAATATTACTATTGATGGTAATGGCTTTGAGATAAAAGGAACAGCTGCTAAAATGTTTGAAATACATGCAATAGATGGAACAGACGCTGGAGAAGATATTTCAACTCTAACAGTAACATTTAAAAACGTTACTATTGAAACTAGTAAAACTAGTGGTCGTGCTATCGATACACGTACTGGTAATATTAGTCTGGTTTTAGATAATGCTACATTAAAAACTACTAGTGTTGGTAATAATCAAGCTTTAACTATCGGAGGAAATATACCAGAAAATATCACTATTGAATTAAAAAATAATTCAACAATTGAAGCAGGTAAAGCTGGTTATGGTATTATTGCGTTTAATCCGGCAACTATTAAAATTACAAATAGTACAGTAATAGGCTATGCAGCACTTTATATGAAGGCTGGATCTGAAGGATCAAAAATTACTATTACTAATTCTACAATAGAAGGAAAAAATGACAATAATGGATATTCTGACAATTTTGGTACAATAGCTTTTGAAACAGACAACATTGAATTAACAGCTACGAATTCTTCTATAAAAGCAACTGGTAGTGGTGCAGCTTCACAAGTTATTTTTGGCGGAAGAGTAAATGCAACAACAGGTAAAGATAATAAAATTACTATTACTGGTGGTGAATTTGCAGTAAAACCAGAAGGCTATGTAGCGACTAATGATACATTAGATATAACTATTGGTGTTGGAGTAGCTTCTAATATTGATATTCCTATTGAATATTTAGCAGAAAATGTAGAAGTAGTTAAAAATAACGACGGTACAGTTACGGTAGTCGAAAAACACAAAATTACTATAGCAGAAACTTCAAATGGTAGTGTAACAGTTGATAAAAATACAGCTATAGAAGGAGAAACTATAAAAGTAACTGTAGTTCCAGATAAGGGCTATGAAGTAAAAAATATTACTGCTAATGGTAATGAAGTAAAAAATAATAAATTTATAATGCCAAATAAAGATGTTGAAGTAAAAGTTGTGTTTGAAAAAACATCATCTTCAACAAATAACCAAACAAATACTAATGTTAATACTAATCCTAAAACTGGTGATGAAATTTATGCTTATGCTATAATTGGAATTATCTCACTATTAGGTTTAGCAATTACTTTTAAAGTAAAAATAACAGATTAATCCTTAAAATAAAAAGCAACTCAATTATTTTTGAGTTGCTTTTATTAATTTGGAATGAACTACTAAACGATCTTCTTTGTTATGACAAGTAGATAAGGTAAGTATTATAGTATCTTCGTTAACCTCAGTATTAAAATTATACTCACTACGACCTTTAATTGTATTTAAAAAATCTTTATATGCTTCATTATTTAAAAAATCTGTTTGTAAGTAATAAGTTTCGTTTGGAGTTTGATATACGCTAAATACTTGAAATAAGTAATTAAATTTAGATGTAGATACTTTAATAATGTGATTGTCTGTGTTTTGTTGCCAGCTATTTGTTAAAACATTTTTTAAAGTACCAAACATCGATTTATTATATCTTCTGTGTCCATAAATTATATTGTTTTTTGATAGACTATTTATTTCGTTTCGGTAATCTAAAAATATCCATCCACCTTTATTTTTCTTTTTAGTAAAATCACGTTTTAAATAATAATCGTTATCATCAGTTTGAACGATCGGATAATTAATATTAGTTCCAAGAACTTGAATCCAACCAATAGTGTCGTTGTTTTCAGCTTGTAGATCATTAATATTTACATTGATCATAGAAACATCTTTATATTGCCAATAAATATCTTCTTTATCATCTGGCTCGTTAATTAAAGTTTCTTCTTCATTTACGTTAATTTCTTCTATTTCGACTATTTCGGTAATTTGTTCTTCAATATTTTCTAACTTTTTATTGCCTTCTTGCCAAATATTTATATTGCTTAAAGAAAAGAATAGAATAGAAAAAAAGTAACTAATAAAAACCATTCTAACTAAAAGATAATATTTAAATCTTAAACGAAGTTTTGTTTTTTTCTTTTTCATAAAACTCCTTCTTTCATTGAATATTATATATGAATTGATTATAAAATAAAAGTTTTGAATAGCAAAATATGTAAAATTGCATGTTTTGTCGTACAAAAAAGAGTTATTCACACTTGACAGAAGGGGGGGGTGTCTTATACTCTAAATATAGAAAGGATGAAGAGAAAATGAAAAATCTTAAATATTTGGTATTTTTAATTTTATCAATGTTTGTAGTAACCGCAAATGTTGATGCTGATCTTACTGAAGTAAAAGTAAAAGATGCTTCTGAATTGGCAAGCTGTGTAACGACAACAGGAAATTATTGTATTTTAGAAGAGAATATTACTGTAAGTTCTTATATTATGGTTGATAATGTAAATGTATATGTTGATTTAAATAACCATAATATTAGCGGTGAAAATTTACCTGCAATTTTCAGAGTAAAGAGTGGATCTTTAACTATTACTGGAAAAGGAATAATTTCTAATAAGGGTAAGAATGCTGATAGTACTGGTTTTGTGCTATATGTTCAGGGTAACACAGTAGTAGGAGCAGATGCTATAAAATCTGAAATAGTTGTAGATAAAGATGTAAAAGCTATTTCTGATGGTAATAGTGCATTGTTTATTAAAGGAAAAGGTGCTAAAGCTACTATAAATGGTTATCTAGAAAGCAAAAATTCTGAGACTGCAACATTGACTGGTAATGGTATTAAAACTACGAGTGTTGATAACGGTAATACGGTAATTGTTATTAATGATGGGGCGGTAGTAAAATCTGAAACTAGTCATGCTATTTATCACCCACAAAGCGGTAAATTAACTATAAATGGCGGAACAATAACTGGTGTGACAGGTATTGAAATGCGTTCAGGTGAATTAATTATTAATGGCGGTAAAATTACAGCAACAGCAGATGAAACAGTTGTTACACCTAATGCTAATGGTGGAGCAGTTGAAGGAGCAGCAGTAGCGCTTGCTCAACATACAACAATTCAATCTTTAAAATTAGAGGTAAATGGTGGTACTTTAAAAGGAGCATCCGCTTTATATGAAACAACTCCACAAAATCCTAATGATAAAACTATAGTTAGTTTAGAAGTTAAAGGTGGCGAATTTGTTGCTACTTCAACAAACGGAAGTGCTATTTACAGTGAAAATAAAACTGGTTTTGTTGCTGGAGGTATTTTCTCTAATGAATTAGATAAAGAATTATTAGCAACAAATTTAAATTCTTCAAAATTAGAAGATGGAACTTATGTTGTAGGTGAAAAAAATAAAGTAACAATTAACGAAGTTACAAACGGAAAAGTAATAGTTGATAAAACAGAAGCTATCGCTGGAGAAACAATAAAGGTTACAGCTACTGCAAACGAAGGTTACAAAATTAAATCAATAACTGCTAATGGTGAAGAAGTAAAAGATAATAAATTTATAATGCCAAATAAAGATGTAGAAGTAAAAGTTGAATTTGAGAAAGTAGCAGATGCTCCAGCAAATGTTACTACGAATCCTAAGACTGGTGATAATGTAATGCTTTATAGTATTATTGGATTAATGGCTATCATTGGTTTAGGATATACTTTAAAACAAAAAAGAGAGAACTAATAAAAAGATTCCTAATATATTAGGAATTTTTTTATTTGCGTTTTTTTAAATAATATGATATTATAAAAGACGTTTTCAAAGGGGGATGTAAAATGGAAATAAAAAATGAGTCAGAAAAGATATTTTTAGATGAAATTGGAATGAAACAATTAACCGCTGAAATATTAAAATCTCAAGAAAAAATTGATGAATTAATTAGTCTAAGAAAGAATTACTAAAAAACGGTGAAATGGGTTCGATGAAATATCAAACTATAGCGTTAGAATTAGAGAAAGAGCGTTCAATATTAAGTGGGTTTATAAATGCTAGAAAGAAAGTAACTATTGTTGAAAATGCACATAACGAAAATACAGTAAATATAGGTGATACAATTGTTGCTGATTTAATCTTTGCTGAAGATGATGTTGAAGAAATCACTTTTAAATTAGTTGTAGACAACGGAAATTTAAATGTGGATCCTAAATTAATAACAATAAATAGTCCTATTGGAAAATCCGTTTTAAATAAACCTATAGGGGAAATCGTTCCTTGTAATACTACTACATTAGACTATCAAATTTTAATTAAATCTAAAAAAACATTAGAAGAAACACCAACTCCGGGTGCAAGATAAAAAAAGTCTCGAAAGAGACTTTTTTTGATATTTTGGACATATAATTTCTAAGAGGGATAATATGTTTTTTGATAATATTCATACTAGAATTAGATATATATTTTTATTTGTGTTATGTTTAATGATTTTAATAATAGCTAAAGTTTTTTATATTCAAATATTTGAATATGAAAAGTTAAATACTTTAGCAGAATCATTATGGAGTAGAGAACTGCCTATCAAAGCTGATCGAGGAGAAATAGTGGATCGAAATGGTAAAGTCTTAGCAACTAATATTACTACAACTTCATTAGTAATAATACCAAATCAAATTGTTGATGCGGAAAAAGTAGCTAAAGATTTATCCACTATTTTAAATAGTGATTATAGTGATATGCTTAGTCATGTTAACAAGAAAACATCTATCGAAAGAGTGCATCCAGAAGGTAGGCAACTTGATTATGAAACGGCTGAAAAAATTGATAATCTTAACTATGATGGTGTTTATTTAGTTAAAGAAAGTAAAAGGTATTATCCATATGGAAATGTTTTGTCTCATGTTTTAGGATACGTTGGAATTGATAATCAAGGTTTATCTGGATTGGAATTATATTATGATGATTATTTAACTGGAGCAGATGGAGCGATAAAATATTTTTCTGATGGTCGTGGTAATAGACTAGAATTAAGTGAAGTTTATGAAGCTCCGACAAGTGGAGTTACTTTAAAACTAACTATTGATATAGATTTACAATTAGCTGTTGAAAACGAACTTGATAATGTGGATAGTAAGTATGGCGCGGATAATTCATTAATTATTGCGATGGATCCGGATTCTGGAGAAATTCTTGCAATGTCATCGCGACCAACATTTGATAGTAATAATTATCAAAATTATGCTACTGAAGTAATCAACAGGAACCTTCCAATATGGATGACTTATGAACCAGGAAGTACATTTAAGATTATAACCTTAGCATCCGCAATTAATGAAAATGCTATAAACCTGTTTGAAGATCACTACACCGATACGGGATCTATTAACGTTGATGGTTCAACTTTGCATTGCTGGAAACACGGAGGACATGGTACCCAAACCTATCTTAACGTCGCTGAAAATTCGTGCAATCCAGGCTTTGTTTCGATCGGTCAAAAGTTAGGAAAAGAAACTTTGATGAAATATATAAATGATTTTGGTTTTGGAGAAAAAACTGGAGTTGATTTAAACGGAGAGAGTAGTGGCATTATGTTTGCTATTGATAAAATGGGGCCTGTTGAGCTTGCTACAACTTCGTTTGGCCAAGGGATAAGTGTTACACCACTACAACAAATTAGAGGAGTCAGTGCAGCTATAAATGGCGGATATTTGTATACGCCTTATGTTGTAGGAGCTATGTTAGAATCAGAAACCAATAGTGTCATTAAATTAACTGAACCTGAGAAGGTAAAACAAGTTATTAGTGAAGAATCATCTTCGCTTGTTAGATACGCTTTAGAAAGTGTCGTAGCTAATGGTACCGGTAAAAATGCTTATATTGAAAATTATCGCATTGGTGGAAAAACAGGTACGGCTCAAAAAGTTAAAGATGGTAAATATATGACTGGCAATTATATACTTTCGTTTATTGGGTTCTTGCCAGCTGATAATCCAGAATTAGTTGTTTATGTAGCGGTAGATAATCCTAAAGGAGTAACTCAATATGGTGGAACTGTTTCGGCACCGATTGCTAGAAATGTAATGCTATCAGCTATTGATATTTTTGACTTTGAACCAAGTAAAGAGGTAATGCCAAGAGAGTATACATGGTTAGATACTAAATATGTAACATTGCCTAATGTAGTTGGAAAATCGCTTGAGGAAGCAAAAAAAATTCTTAAAGGATTTAAGATTGAATATTCTGGTGATGGTAATAAAGTTGTTCACCAATCGCCTAGTGCAGATTACTATGTTCCGGAAGGCGGAGAAGTCTTGTTGATGCTGAATGATTAATGTCAATAATTGTAAAATGTTTGGGTAAAATAATAAAATAGATAATAAGTCGTAGTATAATGTAGTATAAAGAAAGAGGTGTTTTATGTTAATTCTAGCTAAAGCTGCAATGGCGATGATGTTAGGGTTCGTAATATCCATAATTTTGGGATTAATATTAATACCATTATTAAAAAAATTGCATATTGGTCAAAATGTAAGTCATACAATCAATAAAAGACACTTAAAAAAAGAAGGTACTCCAACGATGGGAGGGCTAATATTTATAATTCCAACACTTCTAGCATTAGTATTATTATATTTTAGAGGTAGTATAGAATTTAGCCATAATTTATTTATATTAATTTTTGTTTTCTTAGCATATGCCTTACTAGGTTTTGCTGATGACTTTTTGAAAGTGAAATTTCATAATAATAAAGGGTTAAGCATAACAACTAAATTTTTAATACAAATGGTAATAGCTTTAGTGTTTTTCTATGTGTTTATGAAAAATGGGGGAGATTCTACTTTAGTGTTTACTTTCCTTGATATAGAAATTCCGTTAGGGTGGACTTTTGGGCTATTTATTTTGTTCTTGCTAGTAGGTAGTAGTAACGCAGTAAATATTACAGATGGTCTAGATGGTTTAGCTGGCGGATTATCAGCGATTGCTTTCTTAGCGTTTGGTATTATAGCTTGGAATACTGGATGGATGGAAGGCTATCAAGAAGTGGCAATTTTCTGCTTTGTTTTAGTAGGATCGTTATTAGGATTCTTAGTATTCAATTCACATCCTGCTAAAGTATTTATGGGAGACTTAGGTTCCTTATCTTTAGGAGCGGCGCTTGCTACAATAGCAATTTTAACTAGACACGAATTATCGCTTGCATTAATTGGTGGAGTATTTGTTGTTGAAACTTTATCAAGTTTAATTCAAATGATAGCAATAATAAAATTTAAAAAGAAAATATTTAAGAAAGCTCCGCTTCATCATCACTTTGAGGAATTAGGTTGGGCAGAGCAAGATATTGTTAAGTTATTTTATGTAGTAGGGCTTCTACTTGCAATGGCAGCAATAACATACGGAGTTTGGTTATAATTTTGTTTTTGGGGGGTTAAAATGTGAAACAAAAATATTTCGATATACTTTTGTTTATTGCAGTAATAGTAATATCTATTTTTGGGATAGCTATGATATATTCAGCGTCTGCTATATGGGCAGAATTTAAATTTGATGATCCATTTAAATTTGTTAAAGCACAAGGTATATTCTTTATAGCAGGAATAATTGGAATGTTGATATTATCCAAAATTGATTATAAATTTTATAAGAAAAAAGCAAACTTAATTTTATTGGTTTGCTTTTTATTATTAGGGCTTGTCCTAATTCCAGGGGTGGGCAGTGTTAGAAACGGTTCTAGGAGTTGGTTTGGTATAGGTGGTTTTGGAATACAACCGAGTGAGTTTGCTAAAATAGGTTTAATAATTTATGTTGCTAAATATTTATCTAATAATGAGAAGAATATGCGGAGTATTGTTAAAGGTGTACTACCAATACTTGGAGTAATAGGAGTGTTTTTTATTCTTATTATGCTTGAGCCAGATTTTGGGACAGCTATGGTAATTGTTCTGACTTTAGTTTGTATTATTTTTATTTCTGGAGTTAAAGTATCATTTTTTGTTAAAGTTGGTTTAATTGGCTTGCTTGGTATAGTAGGTTTAATTATAGCAGCACCATATAGAATGGCTAGAATAGTATCTTTTTTGAATCCGTGGAGCGATCCTTTAGGCAGTGGTTATCAAATTATTCAATCATTATATGCAATTGGTCCTGGGGGATTATTAGGGCAAGGTTTTCTTAATTCTAGACAAAAAAACTTCTATTTACCAGAACCTCAAACAGATTTTATTTTTTCCATAATAAGTGAAGAGTTTGGCTTTTTAGGCGTATTAATTGTATGTAGTTTTTTTGCCTATATTTTCTATAGGATTGTTAAAATAGCATTATCATGTAATGATTTATTTGGCAAATATCTATGTTTTGGATTAGGGTTTGGAATAATCATTCAAGCTTCTTTGAATCTAATGGTAGTAGTAGGAATAATTCCAGTTACAGGAGTAACGCTTCCGTTTTTTAGTTATGGTGGTTCATCGCTTTTAGTAAGTCTTGCATCTATTGGCATAATTTTGAACGTTTCTAGACAACAAAATTAAAAGATAAGAATTTATTTCTTATCTTTTTTTCTTAGGAATAACCCGTTAATGCCTAAATTATTCATTTCTTTTAAAATTTGTTCTGATCTTTCCCATTCTTCTGGAAAAGTTTTTTTGCTTTCTAATATTTCATGTTGCATTTCGGCTTGATTTTGAACGTTGTATTCTAATATGTGCAACATAAAAGGTAGAATTTCTGCTAAATGTTTTTGTTCGCTAACTGCTTCTTTATAATAATTTAATCTTTTTTTATTCATCTTACTTACTGTTTGTTTGTTTTTTACTTCAAAATTGTATGTAGGTTTAAACCAGCTACTTTTTAATATCCTTTTGGTAAGAGTATCAACAAGATACAATTCTCCGTCAATTTTAATTTCTACAAAAGGTCTAACTTCAGTAATTCTAATACCTCTAGTTGGTGAATCATAAAATGCGTTATAAAAAGTTGCATCATCAAATATAGCACTTACTGCGGTATTCGGATCGTATACACAATATCTAACTATTTTGCTCGGAGCTTTAGCTAAAAACATAGATATTGGAATACCACCAGTTATTTGGATACATTTCTTTCTAAATGCATCTTTCATCCATAAAGGAATACCACATATATTTGGATGTTTTTCATAAGTGTAATGCTCTAGGTTATCTACAATACAAAAATTATCAAGATCTAAAGATTGTCTTTCTGGATCAATTTGTTTTCTTTCAACTAAAGCATCCATTATTGTAGCTTTAATAGCTTGTTTATCTAAATCTGACATTTCAGGATGCTCTATAATATAATCAAGAATATGCCAACATTTATAAAAAGTCTCGTTTACTAAAACTTCGTATTCTGCTAAATTTTTCATAGTATCACACGCCTTTGCGGTATTATTATAGTTAAAATAAAATAAAAGTCAAGTTTGGGTGAAATAATTGTGGTATAATGAATAAAAGGTGATATTATGGCAAAAACTATGCGAGACATTTATATGAAAAAACTAATAATTATCCCAAAGTAGAAATAAATTTAAATACTACTTTACAAGATTTAGAAAATTTGGGTGAAGGAACTTTTATAATAGATAAATTTCCGTCAATTGAACTAATAAAACAATTTCCGCTAATATTTGATTGTGAAGGGGAAGTAGGGTTAAACTATATTGAAGGTGTTTTGATATTAACGTTATCAAAAAATGGCTATGTTAAATTACCAACGGATTTTTACTCTTATGTGCGTAATGGAGCTGGTCAATTCGTTTCTCATTCTCATCCTGCTGGACCACATAGCAGATACCCATCTGTAGATGATATTGAGTTTCATATGTATGGTGATAAATTTTATATAATAACAGACCAAGGCCTACTAGAAGTAGATATAACTAAACTTGACAAAGAAAAAAATATAGAAAAAGAATTAGAAGAATTTATGAATAATAGTACTACTGCATATGAAGATTCTGAAAGTATATATTATTATTTTTATAAAAGTTTAAATATTGAATATAAAAGATATACAGATGATGACGAAATAAAAGATTTGATTAACAAAAGAATAGGTATAAAAATTGATTTTTGGGATAAATTAGCCGGAACAACTCCTTATCCAGGAAAAAGAAGGTAAAATTTTATAACTCAAACGAGACTGTAAAAAGGTTTGCGATATCAAAACAGAAACATAGTAAATCGAACATGTAAAACGATGTATACAAAAAATAATGACATATTGTAAATCCAAAAAATATTTTGGCTTAGATGCTGGGCTGAAATATTTTTTTTGTAAAAAAATATTTTTTTGAAAAAAATAAAAATTAAAAAATACAAAAAACAAGCAAAAAAAACATTGACTAAAAAATAACCCTTTGTTATGATGAATTTAACAATAGCGAGGAGGTAATGCTTATGATAGACAACAACAAAAAAGAATCTTTAAATGAACTTATAGTTGTTAAAAGAAGTGGTCAAAGAGTAGGATTTAATAGTACCAAAATTGCTATTGCGATAAAAAAAGCATTTGATCAAATAATGCCTTTAAATTCCGAAAAGAAAGTAAATAAGGTTTATGAAGATGTTTTGGAATTTATATTTTATAATTATCAAGATCGTAAAACAATTAATGTCGAAGATATACAAGATATTATAGAAAGAAAACTAAAAGAAAATAACTTTAAAGATGTATACGAAACTTTTAGCGATTATCGTATACGAAGAGCGGCTTCGCGTCAAGCTTTTGGAATTAAGCAACAACATAAATTCGCTAAAGCAATAGAAAGAATAATTAACGATAATAAAGATGCTGGAAATTTTGATGGAAATCCTAGTGATATATTAAGAAATTTTGGTAAAACAGTGTCATGTGAATATACTAAAACATATGTGTTAGACAATAAACTTGTTAGAGCGCATGAGGAAGGTAGTATTTATATTCAAAATCTAGACTATTTTAATTTAGGGAAATTATCCTCAGCACATTTAAAATTTAATACAAATGCCTATAATGAATTTCCTCATGAATTAATTAGAGTGGCAACAACAGCTAAAGAAGAGATAGATGGCGAAATATGTATTGATAGTCTAGATCGATTGATTAAACCAATGGTTATAACAAAATGCAAAATATGATTAATTGCTTTACTAG
>X208_Red_Sheep__coassemble_47_pt1 | contig 10687 bp, 13 predicted proteins | sample X208_Red_Sheep__metabat2_low_PE_001 | metagenome-assembled genome bin X208_Red_Sheep
CATCAGGCCCGTATCTTCCCTTCATAAAATTTCTTAATCTATCACTAAATTTCATAACATCCACCTTTTCTAATTCATATTATATTACAACATTTTATAGTTTTGAATCATATTATACTTTAATTCACCAAAATTTCAGATTAAAAAAACTAGAAATTAATTTCTAGCTAATTTAAATATGGTGGCCCGTATGGGATTTGAACCCATGAACTACTGCCTTGAGAGGGCAGCGTGTTAAACCCCTTCACCAACGGGTCAGTACAAATAAAGTATAGCACAACAAAAAAATAAAAGCTAGAATTATCTAGCTTCTAATAGACTTAATCTACGATTAATTTCATCAACACCTAAGATTTTTTCAATTTCATAAAGATCTGGAGTTTGATGTAATGATGTAATTGCATATCTAATCATTTCACAAACATCTCCAACATGTCCTTTATAGTTTTCTGGCTTTTCTTTAAATTCTTTTACTTCTTTAGCATAACCATACTTATCTGCTAATTCTTTTAACTTGTTATACCATTCATCCTTGGTATCTTCGACATTATAATAATTTTTAAAATAATCTTTAATAATTTCTAAATTTTCTACTTCTTCAGTATAACTACTTCCATCAAACAACTCTTTAAACATATACCAAATACTTGATTTTATTTCACTATACATAGCAAAATCTTTTCTTGGTTTCTTTTGTTCTCTTTCAATATTAAACGCTTTAATAGAATAATCTTTATATTTAGTAAGTAACTCTGCTAGCTCAGAATCAAATTCTTTTGCCCAATTTAATGCACCTTCATACACATCAGTAGCTTTTAATCTACTAATATAATTTTTAGAAATATTAATTAATTTATCTAAATCAAACAATGTTCCACTAGCACTAATCTTTTTAAACTCTAATTTAAAATCATCAATACTTTTATCTTTATTTTGATCATACCAAGCTTCAAAGTTAGTATTTGCAATAGTCATTAAATAAAGTTTTACAGCTTCTGTAGGTATCCCTTTTTCATGATAAAAACTAACTGCAGCTTCTGGATCTTTTCTTTTACTTAATTTACGACGAGAACCATCTTCATCAATTTTCATAACTAATCCCAAATGCGCATATTTCGGAACTTTAAAACCAAACTTTTTAAATAACTCAATATGAAGTGGTGTTGATGGGAACCACTCTTCTCCACGCATTACATGAGTAGTACGCATCAAATGATCATCAACTACATGAGCAAAATGATAAACAGGTATTCCATCACTCTTAATTAAAACGTGATCAATATCATTTTCTGGATAATCTATTTTTCCTCTAACACAATCATTAATTGTGATCTTTTTATTAAAATCACCAGTTGATTTTATACGCAAAACATAAGATTCACCATTATTTATTCTTTCGGCTCTTTCTTCATTAGACAAACAACGACATTTAGCAAATTTACCATAATACCCAATACGATGTTTATGCTTTTCTTGCATAGTTCTAATTTCTTCAATATCTTCTGCAGAACAAAAGCAAGGATATGCATAATCATTTTCAACTAAATACTTAGCAAATGTTTCATATATTTCTTTTCTCTTAGTTTGAATATATGGGCCATATGCACCTTTTTCTTCATTCTCAGAAACTACTCCTTCATCAATAGTAATATCAAAATTAGCTAAATCATCTATAATCCCTTGAATACCATTTTCTACACTTCTTTTTTGATCTGTATCTTCTATCCTTAAGAAAAACACTCCATTAGTATCCTTAGGCATCTTTCTTTCTATAAAAGCAGTAAGTAAACTACCCATATGTACAAATCCAGTTGGAGATGGAGCAAAACGTGATACAATAGCACCTTCAGGTAAATCTCTTTCTGGATACATTTTTTCATAATCATCTATAGTCTTTGATACATTTGGATACATAATTTCTGCTAGTTCTTTATTAGTCATAATAAACCTTCTTTCAATGCATTCATATTATAACACAAATTTTATACTAATTGAAAAAAAGAACAATTACTTGTTCTTTTCTGTATTCCCATTACTAATAAATGATGTAAATATTTTTTGGTGTCCTTGGTAGGATTTGAACCTACAACCTAGTGCGTCGGAGGCACTCACTCTATCCAATTGAGCTACAAGGACATGAACTTATTTTAACATAAAAAAGAAACAGATCAAACTGTTTCTTAAAATAATCTTAATATATCTTGGAAAGTAATATAGATCATTAAAATCATAAGTAAGATAAATCCGATTGTATGGAAAATATTTTCAATTTTAGAATCTACCGGACGTCCTATAATTTTTTCAATAATCATAAATAATACTCTACCACCATCAAATGCTGGGAATGGTAAAATATTAATAAAGCCGACATTTATACTTAAGAATGCTAAAATATATATTATATAAGATAATCCTAACGTTACACCTTGATCTACAACTTGATAAATACCAACCGGACCAGATAAGCTAGAAAGTGATAACTTACCAGTAAATAAAGATCCTACTGTTAAAGCCATAGATTCAACTACACTTCCAAATTTTTGGAAAGCAAATTTTATGCTAGACCATAATCCTTGTTTAGCTTCTGTATCAATACTAACACCAAAAACTTTAGTTTCTTCGCCATCTTCTGTTTTTTCTACCTTTGGTGTTACTTTAAACGTATCTAAACTTCCATCTTCATGTTGAATCTCAAAAGTATAATAGTCATTTTTATTTTTAAAAGCTAATACTATTTGAGCTTTATCCCATGTCTTAACGTCATAGCCATTAATACTTACAATTGTATCTCCCGCTACGATACCAGCCTCAGCCATTGGATAATCCGGTAAAGTTTCTTTAACAACCGGTTTAAGTGAAGTTACTCCCCAAATTAATCCATAGAAGAATAATAAAACTAATGCTAGTAAGAAGTTATTTACTACTCCAGCAACTAATATTATTACCCTTTGAATCCATGGTTTATTACACATGAATTTTTCTTTTGGTATTTTTTCATCATCTTCATAAACTTCTCCAGCCATTTGGACAAAACCACCAATAGGAAAAGCTCTTAAATTATAATTAATACCATCTTTTCCTTTTTTAGATAAAATAACTGGACCCATGCCAATTGAAAATTCATAAATATGTACACCAAACTTCTTAGCCCATATAAAGTGCCCAAATTCATGAACTAAAATAATTATTCCTAATATTAAAATAAATAACAATAGTGTCAAAATCCACATTCTATACCCCTCCTAAAACATTGAAAATAGAATAACATAAGTTAAAACTATAAATATTAAACTATCTAATCTATCTAATATTCCGCCATGTCCTGGCATAATATTACCAAAATCTTTAATTTTGTTTTCTCTTTTTATCTTACTAAATACTAGATCTCCAAATTGTCCAGCTACTGATAATAATAAAGTACCTATTAATAATTTTATAGAAAAAGCCCCAATTAAATTACTATAAAAGATAACTGCAATAATTGTTCCAACAAGAGAACCAGCAATACTACCTTCCCAAGTTTTATTTGGACTAACACCAGGAATCATTTTATGTTTACCAATTAAACTTCCAATTACCATTGCAAATGTATCAGTCATTGTAGCAATTAAAGCTAAATAAATAATCGTATTCAAACTTAAAGCTCTTAACAATATAAACACATTAAACACTGTTCCTAATAACAATATAGATCCTATCATATAAAATGCATCTTTTGTTGTATAACTATCTTCTTTATATAAAACAACAGGTAATAACAATGATACTAAAGTTAATGCTATTCCTTTATAGGTTACCCCAAACATTATTGAATAACCATCAAATTCAGAAAATACCAATAATAGTAAATCTATTAACCCAATTACTTGAATACACACAGGTATTTTTTTATGACTTTCTTTTAAATCTATAATTTCTTTATATGCAAGTACTGCCAAAATACCAGCAGCAATCGTAAAAGCCTTTCCACCAATTATTAATAAAGGCACTATAATAGCAAGAGCTACTATTGCACTAATAATTCTCGTTTTCATTTATTCCTCCATAAACTCTATTCTAATAATAAGTATACTATTTATTAATCTTGCAATCAAGTTAAAGAATTAAACTTCACAAAAAAAGACACATATGTGTCTTAAAAAGAATCAATATTGATTTTAACTTTTTTATTACCATTTAGATATGCATAAGCTTGTACTAAAGTTCTGATTGAAGTAGCCATTTTACCATTTCTACCAATTACTGCTCCCATATCACTTTCATGAACAATAATTTCAATGATAGTAGCATCTTCTTCAGCACCAAAACTTGTTACCTTAACCATATCAGGTTCTTTACAAATACTTTTTACTAAATATTCAGTATACTCCACTAAATTCATAATTATTTACCTTCTTTAGTTTTTACTTTACTTGCTGCATATTTAGCCATGATACCTTGTTTACTTAATAAATTTTTAACTGTATCAGTTGGGATCGCTCCATTATTTAACCATTTAATAGCTTTTTCTTCATCAATATTTACTTCTGCTGGATTTTTAATTGGATTATAAGTTCCAACAGTTTCAATAAATCTACCATCTCTAGGACTTCTAGAATCAGCTGCTACTACACGATAAAATGGTTTTTGCTTAGATCCCATTCTTTTTAATCTTAATTTAACTGCCATAATTTTTCCTCCTTTGAATAAATAACTGAACATAGTATAGCACATGCAGAAAAAGGTGTCAACTTTTTTTGGTTGACACTACTAATTTAAATAATCTTCATCTATTTGATCTATTACTTCATCCACTTCAATTGTTTCATCAGTAATCACTTCATAGTCATCTTCATCTTCTTCAACACTTACTTTTAATTTAGTATCTCCGACTATTTCAACTCCTAATTCTTTTTCAATACTTAACTTAACTAATCCTTCATCAATCTTAACTTCCGTTACAGTCGGTTGTTTTAAACTTCTAACAATAATTTCGGATTTATCAGTAATTACTTTATTATCCTTTAATCTAATATTCATTATATCATTATAATTAAATCTTTTTGTGCTAACGGCTGTCTTACTATCATTATCATAAGAATACCAAACGTTTACATCAAATGATCCGTTAATTAAAACACTACCTCCATTATTTGATCCATTAAAAATATGATTGATAACCCAACAACCTAACACAGTATTAGGTGCTTCTTCTGTACTTAAAACATAATCTCCGGAACTAGTCTTTTTAGCTTTACCTACTACAGCTTTAGTAACAATTTCCTTATAATTACTCATACTTGCAACTCCCTTCTAATTTAATCTATGCAAAGAGTAGTCAAAAGTACACAATTAATTTTAAAATCAAATCTTTTTTATGTTATAATTTTACTAGGTGATAATATGGATTGTATATTTTGCAAAATTGCAAATAAAGAAATTGAATCAAAGGAATTATATCAAGATGATTTTGTAATAGCTATTATGGATATTAATCCTAAAACTTTAGGTCATACTTTGATAATTACTAAGGAACATTATACTGATTATACAGAAGTTCCAGCAGAAACTTTAGCACATATTAATCGTGTTGCAAAACGTTTAGGTGATGCTTTAATGGAAAAATTAGAAGCAACTGGAATGACTATGTCAGTCAATTATGGATCTGCTCAAGAAGTAAAACATTATCATATGCATTTGCTTCCACAAGGTAGTAAGTTTAAAGGAAAAAAATCAGTTGATGAAGCTTTTAAAATACTAACTACCAAAACAGAGGATTAAAATGAAAAAAAGAAAATTAAGAAAACAAGTCTTAACTAGTATATTATTAATTCTAACTTTACTGAGTTTGGTAATTATAGGCTATGTAAAATATTTTGATAAAAACCCTTCTGATATTAAAACTAATATAAAAGAAAAAGAACCAGAAGAAGAAAAAATTAAAACTTATAATTTATCTCTAGCCGCTACTGGAGATGCTTTACTTCATATGGCTGTAGTAAGAGACGGAAAACAAAGTGATGGATCTTATGATTTTTCACACCAATTAACTCATATCAAGAAAATCTTAAAAAATTATGATCTAGCGTATTATAATCAAGAAACTCCCTTTGGTGGAGATGATAAAGGTTATAAAGGTTATCCAATGTTTAACTCTCCATCATCATATGGCGATGCAATGATGGATGCCGGATTTAATATGGTATCTCTAGCTACTAATCATACTTTAGATCAAGGTTCAAACGGCATTATAAACTTCTATAATTATTGGAAAGACAAAGATGTTATGTATCATGGTATTGCTGATAGCGAAGAAACTAGAAGCCAATATATAATTAAAGAAAAAAATAATATAACTTATTCAATGTTATCTTACACAACATCTACTAATGGTATTCCAGTTCCAAGTGGTAAAGATTATTTAGTTAACGTCTATAACAAAGAAACTGTAAAAAAAGATATAGAATATTTAAGAGATAAAGTTGATGTATTAATTGTTGCAATGCACTGGGGAGTCGAATATACTCATACCCCAACTGCAGAAGAATTAGAAATAGCCGAGTATCTAGCTGATCTTGATGTAGATATCATTTTAGGTGCTCACCCTCATTGTATTCAACCTATTGATATAATTGATGATACAGTAGTTTATTACTCATTAGGGAACTTTATTAGCAATCAAGGAGATATTGCTGATAAATATGGTATGAAAGTTATCATTGGTATGTTAGGCACTTTAAATATTACAAAAACAGTTGAAAATAATAATACAACAATTGAAATAAATAACGTAGGGGCTGATCTACTATACACTTATGATAAAAATAATAAAAACTATCAAGTAATTCCATTTAGTATGATGCATGATAATACATATCTAAATAACTACGAATCTGTATATGAAGAATTTAAAAATATATCAACAAAACTGAACGAAAATATTATTATTGCTCCTTTAGGAAGCAATTAAAAAGAAGGTTAAAACCTTCTTTTTTTAATATCCATATCCGTATTCGTCGGTATAAATATCTGCTTCTGCGCTATAATCTGTAGCACCCATATCACCCATTAACATAGTCATTAATGGGATTTGCATTAAATCGTTATTAAATTCTGTTTCTTGTTCTGGAGTCATATTGTTTATATCAACTTTATCAGTAATATTTTTTAATGTTACTTTCTCTATTTCTTTTAAATTAATATTAAATTCATAAGGAATAGTTACTGTAGTTCCTTCTTGTTCCATAGAAATATTACCTTTTAAGATAGTATCTAAACCATCATTAATTTCTTTGTAACTATTAGTACCATCTACTTTAATAGTCATACCATCAGCTTTTAAAGTTAAACTATATTTGTCTTCTGAAATAGATCCATTCATAGTAAAATCAGTTGAAGTTAAATTAATGTCCCAAACATTTTTATTTTCTTTAAATGACATAACCATTTCTTCATCATAACTATCAGTGCCTTTAATAGTTATTTCAGCATTTTTATAATCATCAATCATAATTGTTGAAGCATCATCAGCTATTTCATATCTTATTGCCGTATTTCTATATACATATAAATTATAATAAACTTCTGCCTCTTCAGATGCGTCAACATCCGCAATCATTGTATCAAAAGCTTCTTTTAATTCAGCTTCTGTATAATCAGTTAATGCGACTATATCTCCCATTAATTCTTTATCGTTTTCAATTTTAGCAAAGAATTTGTCCATAATAGTTTTAGTTAAATTATTTGTTAATTTTAAACTATATTGTTTTGCAGTAATAGTTTCTCCGTTAACAATAATTTCTTTTTCACTTTCTACAAAGTTATCTTTCTTTACTGATTCTTTAAAACTTTCGATAAATTTATCTAAGAATGAGTCAACATCAATCTCACTAGATTCAGGATATTTTAAATCATTTAAATAATAATATTTAGAAGAATTTTCTTTAAATGCGAAATATGTTGCATCTTTATCAAGCTGTCCTTCTAAATAAATTGCGTCTTCTCCATCAAGTTTTACATCAAGATCCATAATTGCTTCACGCTTATCAACATCTTCTTGCATCATCATATCTAAACTGATTGTTCCCATATCCATAGGCATTGTAACATTTCCTGTCATGTTAAGTTCAACTGTATCATTGTCAGCTAAGAACTCATACATTTTTCCGTAGCTACTTTCATCTTCAAGTTTTTCTCCTAATTCTTCTAAAGCTATTGTTGTAAGCGTAACAGGATCGCCTACTACTTTTAGTTTGTAAATAACTCCAACTACAATTAATAATACAATTAGCACTCCAATAATACTTAAAACTATTGGTTTTGTATTATTTTTTTTCATAACTTCATTTTCCATACACATAAACCCTTTCTATATTAAAAGTATAGCAAAAAATTATTATGTATGCATTAATATTTTCTGCTTTTTACACAAAAAAAGAAGGATTAGCCTTCTTTTTAACAGAAAAGTATTCCGCCGATAAGTATTGCAAGTAAAATATATAATATTAGAATTATAAATGCATTGTTTGCAACACAATTATTGCCTTTTTTGGTTTCTTTATTACAGCAGCCCATGGGACACCTCCTTATATGTTTAAAAGACTAATTAACTGCTCCTAATATGATTATTAATAAAATGAATAATACTAAAATGATTGCTGCTCCAATTCCATTACCGCTATGGCATCCGCAATTATTGTTCATAAATCATTCCTCCTTTATTTTGTCTTTTCACTTATATTTTATGGTTTTCAAAAATTTGTGTGAGTATTATTTCCTTGTATTTTAGATTTTTTACTGCTATAATATTTTATTGAGGTGGAATAATGAAAAAGAAAATAATTTTAGCTGCTGCAATTCTACTTTTAATGAGTGGTTGTGGTGAAGTTCCAAAGCTATCAAATGGCGATGATGCAGTTGTTAGTTTTGAAAATGGTGACAAAATAAGCGCCAATGATTTATATAATGAAGTAAAGGATGATTTTGCACTAAGTGCCTTAGTAAATATGATAGATACACACATCCTAGAAAAAGAATATTCTGATGAATTAGAAAACGCAAAGGAATATGCTGAAGCTACTATTGAATCTATGAGAGAACAATATGGTGATGACGAAACATTGTTACAAGCTATTCAATACTATACTGGATATGCTACTATTGAAGCTTACCAAGATTCAATTTATCTAAGTTATTTAAAAGATTTAGCTATCAATGATTATGCTAAACAACAAATTTCTGAAAAAGAAATCAAAGCTTATTATAAAGATAACATTTATGGAGATATTTCAATTAATCATATTTTAATTACTCCTGACGTTAAAGAAGACGCTACTGACGAAGAAAAAGAAAAAGCTGAAACTGCTGCTAAAGAAAAAGTTGAAAATTTAATTAAAGATTTAAAAGATGCTAAGAAAAGCAAAAAAGACGTTAGTAAACTATTCTCTGAATTAGCTAAAGAAAATTCTCAAGATGACGCTACAAAAGATAAAGGCGGATCTTTAGGATTTGTAAATTACGGAACATTAAGTTCAGATTATGATGCACTACTTGATGCAGCATATAAATTAAATGATGGAGAATTCTCTACTGAAGTTATTACTACTACACTTGGATATCACGTAATCTATCGTGTTGAAATTAAAGAAAAAGCTTCTTTAAAAGATTCTAAAGAAACTATTATTGAAACTTTAGCAGAAGAATTAATAAATGAAGATAGTACTATTTCTATCAATGCATTAAAAGATCTTCGCAAAGAATATGGTGTTGATATTCACGACAACGAAATTAAAAGTCAATATGCGCAATATATTCAAAACGCTTTAGCAAGTGCTCAACAAAGTACTGAAGAATAATAAAAAGATTGTATATTACAATCTTTTTTTATGCTTCAAAATATATTTTACAAATTTCATTATACCTACTTAATAATTTGTTGTTCTTATTTATTCTTTCATTAAACAATTTACCCATTTCAGTATAATACCATTTATTCATATCATAAGTGATATTTAACGTAGCCAAAGCTTCTTTTCCGTTCCTTAAGTAAACATCATAATCAAAAACAAGATTATGCAGCTTATCAGCAAGTTCTATTAATAAAATATCTACAGAAGCTTTTTCAAATCTTTCCAAAAATTCTTTTTTTCTTAGTCTCCAGTCTTTAATATTTGTATTTTCAGATACTGCAAGTACATTATCTGCCACTACTTTACCAAAGTTTTTTAATAAATATTCATAATCATACTCTGTATCTTCTATTATATCATGTAAAAATCCACTTATTACAACCTCTTCGCTACAACCAATATCTTTTAACATATAACCCACGTTGATGCTATGAACAGACAAATTAATATCCTCTTTAATTCTTTTTTGATTTTCAAAAGCTTTTATAACTAATTTAATTGCTCTTTCTTCGTTAGTATACATATTACTCTCCTTTTAAAGCAGTTTCTACTTCTTCAGAAGTAAATCCCTTGCTTAACAACTTATATTTTATATGGTACTTTAATTCATTCCCAGAAAATTTTACTTCTAATTTTTTCTTCAATTTATTATATTCTTTAATAACAAGATCTTTATCTGTTTCAAACTTATAATCATCAATGATATTCATAACCATTTCCTTTGTATAACCTTTAGCAACTAAATCTATTACTATTTTTTGTCTCTATTTATTAGCACTTAAATTAGAAGAGCTTTTTAT
>X208_Red_Sheep__coassemble_48_pt1 | contig 10640 bp, 12 predicted proteins | sample X208_Red_Sheep__metabat2_low_PE_001 | metagenome-assembled genome bin X208_Red_Sheep
ATATTTACTATTAAATAGTTATTACATAAAAGAAAGCGAAAATAGTAAAGTACAATCAATAGAAAATATAATTAATATACCAGAATCTCTATATTTACTAGAACTATTAAAACGTGAACAATACTCCCTTTTGGATAATAAAGATATAACTGAACAATTAAATCTATTTAAAATATCTGAAAAACCTGTAAAGACTTATTCATTATATGATTTAGAAGAAATAGGAAAATTTGGGTTTGATCCATACGCAAGCGCTAAAGCTCTACACAAAGTAGAAGAATCTAAAAGTGTATTTGAAAGAATAAGAAGAAAAAAATAACCATTAATAATTGGTTATTTTTTAATTAATAACTTTTTCTAATTCATTTGCTATAATCCATTTTATATCTTCGATAGATTTATCTATATTAAATCTTCCATTACCAACAGGATAAAAAATAGAATAACATTTATATTTTTTTCTTTTTATTATTTTATCAAAGCTTTCTTTTCGAACACTAGAAACAGATATCTTTTTATTTAACACAATTGAACTAACTTGATTACCAAATAATATTATTACCTTCGGATTTATAATTTCTATTTCTCTTTCCAGTAACTTTAAATATTTAAGAAATACTGAATCCGGTAAAGGACGAGCATCAATTTGAGTACACTTACCCAAATTAGTAATAAAACACTTATGTTTTTCTACATTTTCATAAACCTTTTTAGCAAAATCCTCTGTCCATTCACTACCTTTAATAGCTCTAATATCTTCATAAATATCTTTATCAAGCAAATTAACGTTATAAAACAAATCCCATATATTTTTAGTACCAATCCACGGAGCTTTTAGTCCTTCCCAAGATTTAGAAGAAGCAATATTTCGTCCAGTCGGATTCATAAACACAAAACATATATCAGGTTATCCACACAACCACCATTATATATAGAATCTAAATCTTTAGCACCATACTTCTTTTGTAATTTATCATATTCTATCTTTAATTCATCTAACGTCATTTAATACACCCTCGTAAATAAATTATAACATAATAAAAAGCTATTCTAAAATAGCTTTTTATTTATTTGTTTTTTTAGTTGGCATAAAATGATTAATAAACTTATATTTATCTCTATTTTCAATATATAAATAGCCAATAATGCTAAAGCAAGCTGCGCCAATAAAATTAACAAACAGATCTTTGGTAGTATCCATAATACCTATATCTAAATATCCCTCTTCTATAGTAGCTTCATAAGTATTACCATTCTTATCGGTACCATAAATAACAGTATGCTCAATGTTATCAAGTCTCACAGGAATATTTTCTTTGTTTTCATTTAATAATACTGAATTAATATTAGTTATAATTCTATCTTTTTGCATATCTGATTTAAAATAGCGATCAGCTCCATATTCAAAAAATTCCCACATGACACCAATTGTCATCGAAAAACAAAATGCTACTATACTTAAGAATACAGGTGATAAATTAAAACTCTTAGAATTTTTATTTAAAAGATCAAATAAAGCAAAGCCTACACCTGCTGCCAAAAATCCATTTAATGTATGGAGCAAGGTATCCCAAAAAGGGATAACTACATAAAATTTATTGATTTCCCCTAATATTTCTGCAGCAAAAATAAATAGTAAAATTAATATTTCTAAAGTATTAGGTAACTCTATCTTTAAACGTTTTTCAATAAAGAAAGGAATAGTAAATAAAACTAATGATAATAGACATAAAAATGCATTATTAATATCTCCATGAATAATTTGTAATATCATACATAATATTACGAGAATACGCAGAATAAAATACACAATAACAGTACTTTTTTCACTTTCTTTTAACAGTTTTATAAACTCTTTATAAAAACGTTTTACTTTTTTCATATTACAACTCCCCTCATTAGTAATTACTTTTTACTATTATATTTTATTTTTTTATAAAATTCCATAATTACTAAAACTACTATAGCGATTAAGAATAAATAAATTAAATGCATAAATGGAATTGAAACTGTTTGTAAGAGCTTAGACAGTAAAGGTACTTCCATAACAATTACTTGTAAAATAATTGATGAGAAGAATGCTATAGCAATAAGTTTATTAGATTTTAAAGAAACACTAAATGCACTATTCTTTTCACTTCGGCAGTTAAATACATGAATATTTTGAATGAAAACCATTAATGCCATTATATATCCTCTGGCAGCATCTACACTCATATTTAATTGGTTTAGTAAAAAATACCAAACTATAAATACTAATAATCCTATAACAAAACCGGAAGTAATAATTGATTGAAATAAACTTCTATCAAATAAAGGTTCTTTAGGATTTCTAGGTTTTTCTTTCATAATATTATTTTCAGCTTTTTCAAACGATAAAGCAAAGTCTTGAATACCATCAGTTACAACATTTAACCATAATAATTGGATAGCCACTAAAGGCATAGGCAGATCAAATACTATTGATAAAAAGAAAAATAACACCTCTGCTAATCCACAAGATATTAAGAATAATATTATCTTTCTAATGTTAGCATACGCTACCCTACCTTCTTTAACTCCTGCTACTATTGATTTAAAGTTATCATCTATAACGATCATATTAGCTGTTTCACGAGCTATATCAGTACCACTACCCATAGCTATTCCTATATTAGCACTTTTTAAGGCAGGGGCATCATTAACGCCATCGCCAGTTACAGCTACAAATTCCCCTTGTCTTTTAAGGGATTCTACTATTTCTAGCTTTTGAAGTGGTGTTACCCTTGTAAATATAGTCTTACTTAAAACAAATTTATCAAAATCTTTTTTTCCTTTATTGAAATATTTTTCAACTTCATCTCCTGTAGTTACAGAATTATAATTATCTGTTAAATTCAAATCTTTAGCAATAGAAAATGCAGTTAATGGATGATCTCCAGTAATCATTAATACTTTAATACCAGCATCACGGCATTCACTAATTGATGCCACTACTTCTTTTCTAATCGGATCAATAAATCCTACCATTCCCATAAATGTTAAATCTTTTATATCGTGTTCACAATATTCTTCTTGTTTTTTTACTTTGCCATTAGCAATAGCTATTACTCTATAACCATCTTTCGCTAACATTTCATTTTGTTTATCTAAATAATTTGAATTAATCTTTTCTTTTGATAAATTTATATCACTGCAAAATTTTTTAATAACTTCCAAAGATCCTTTAACTGTACAGTAAGTTTCACCATCTAATTCATAGAATACTGCAGAATATTTATTTTCGGATTCATAAGGAATTATTTCTAAAGTCCTAATATTGTGTATATCAATATTTAATTTTTTTCCTAAAACTAAAAACGCTATATCTATTGAATCTCCAATACGTTTAGCCCCATCAACACTTGCTTCATTATTAATTGTACCTAAAGTTGCAATTTCTCTAGCTAGTTCTAAATTATTTCCAACTACGTCTCCTTCTACTTCATAACCAACACCGGAAATATTATATTCAGTGCTATCTGGTAACAGTATTTTTTTAGCAGTTTGTTCATTAACTGTTAATGTTCCAGTTTTATCACTAGCTATAACTGTACAACTACCTAATGACTCAACTGAATTTAATTTTCTAACAATAACATTCTTTTTAGCCATTTTATTAGATGCTATAGTAAGTGCCATTGTAAGTGCTAAGGGTAACCCCTCTGGCATAGCAGACACTGCTAAAGCTATAACAGATAAAAATATTTTATGATATGGAACGTCTTTTATAATTAATAAAACCATAATAATTACAGCAACTACTAATACTAAAGTACTTATTTGTTTAGAAAATTTTTCAACACGAATTGTTAGTGGTGATTTTTCTTCTTTAGTTGTATTAATGCTATGAGCTATTTTACCTATTTCAGTAGCTAAACCAACTGCAACTACAATAGCTTTTGCTCTACCAGAAACAACACTAGTACCAGCAAATAACATATTACTTTGTTCATTGATTGAAATATTTTCTTTATTAATAACCCCATTATTTTTACTAACTTGTACACTTTCTCCAGTTAGTACAGATTCATCAACCATAAAATTATGAGCTTCTACAATACGTAAATCTGCTGATATTTTATCTCCGGATTCTAACAAAACATAATCACCTATAGTAAGCTCGGTAGAATCAATCATAATTATTTTACCATCTCTAACAACCTTAACTTTTTCTTTTACTAAGTTCGCCAAAGCTTCTGCTGTATTATTTGCCTTATTCTCTTGATATGTGGACATTATAACATCAACTAAAACGATAAAAAGAATAGCTATAGCATCTATTACTTCATTAACTAAAAAGGATGCAATTATTGCAAATAATAACAATATTATAATAGGATCCTTAAATTCTCTTATAAATATTTTAAAAACACTATCTTGTTTCTTTTTTGGTAATGTATTCTTACCATATTTTTTTATTCTATTATTTGCCTCTTTTGTACTAAGTCCATCAATACTAGTACCTAAATCCTTTTCTAACTTTTCAATTTCTTGATTGTAAAACATGTGTTACCTCCATTCATAAATAAAAAAACAAGACTTATCTATAACATTGTATAGATAAGTCTCGTTAATTAAAACAAAACCAGATAATAATATCGAGCTTGTTGGCTTTGTTACATATAATATGTTAACTACTCCCTTACCTATTTTAATTATAACACAAAAACTCACATACTACTATTCTTGATCAAATTCATTTTCATTTTCTTTAAAAAATTTATAATACATTTTAACATTAGATAATTCTGTCCATTTTTTTACCCTTACTGGTGCATCATCTAAATCATAAATTTTAGCGCCATTCAAACTTAGTAAAAAAGGTGAATGCGTTGATATAATAAATTGACAATTATAAAACCTTGTTGATTCTTCAATAAAAGTTTTTAACTTCAATTGATTTTCAGCAGACAAGCTATTTTCTGGCTCATCTAATATATATATTGAATCCTCAGTTATTTCTTTTTCCCAAAACATTAAAGCGGATTCGCCATTTGATTGTTCTATAATATTATTATGTCCAAGTCTTCCTCTTATATATTTAGACATTGATAACTTTTTAGCTTCTACATGATTTCTCATCGAATCACAATCTGTATAATCCATTTCTGTACCATATTTATTTTCTACCCATTCCCTTGATAACTCAGCTTTCTTTCGGTTGACATTTGCGTTAATAGCTCTAATATCTAATAAATAATCAAACACATCATCACTGGATATAAATTTAATTTCAAGTGGTTCTTGAACTGTTTTTTCATACATACATCTTTCTACATATAAATCAAATATTCTTCCTTTATTATAGGAGTTTTTACGCATTGCGTTTATCCTACTAGCTATTATATTTAAAAGAGTGGTTTTTCCAGATCCATTTCCGCCATAAAAAATAGTAATATTATCAAATTCGATATTTTCCATTTGCTTATTAACAAACATATGAAGTGGATAATAACTATTAAAAATAGTTCTGGTTTCAATACCATAAATATCATGCTCTTGCATTTCATTTAACAACTTAAAATTTTTTAAATATACCATTATAACCACCTATTAATATTATAAACCTAACAAAAGAATTATAAAATATTTTTTTAAGCATACAATAATATCAGAAAGGATTTCTATGAAAAAGAATGTATTATTAACAAAACTATTTTGTTTATTTATCAATATTATTATTCCAGTAGGCCTTGGTGCTTTAGTAGGATTTTTATCGGGTAGTAGTGATGGATATAAAGAATTAATTCAACCATCATTTGCTCCACCAGGCATAGTTTTTCCAATAGTATGGACAATATTATATACTTTAATGGGAATTTCATCTTATATTATAAAGGAATCAGATTCTTCATATCGCAATACCGCATTAAAAACGTATTATATAAGCTTATTTATAAACTTATTATGGAGCTTTCTTTTCTTTAAATTCAAACTATTATTACTAAGTGCTTTATGGATCTTATTATTAATTTACTATGTTATAAAAATGATTGTTCAATATTACAAAATAAAAAAAGTTGCTAGTTATCTGCAACTTCCATATTTACTTTGGTTAATTTTTGCTTTTGTATTAAATATAACAATTTATTTTCTTAATTAATTATTAACTGCCGTAACTTGTACTACAGCCGAAAAATTACCTTGTAATAAGTCATTTTGATTTTTATTTTCATCATTACTCAACCAAATTATTAAAGTAAAATCATCTGTAACATTTTTAGCAAGCGGAATTTTTGTATCATAAAGACTCATTGTACAAGTTTCAACACCTTCATTATCTTCTTCACAATCTAAAGAAGTAAAATCTCCAGAGCTTAATACTTCAGTTTCTGCAGTAATATCAGCAGTTTCATATAACTTCCATTTTAAATATGAACTTTTCAAATTATCTGATATACTTATATCTTTTAATTGTAATGTATAATAAACATATTCCACTGTATTAAATTCACTTCTAGCTACAGAAAAAATAGTTTTATCAGCATTTAAATAAGCGTCTTCATCATTTATTAAAACAGCATTTTTGGTTGTAATATATTCACTTGTTTGAAAATCAACATCCAACTTACCAGTTTCAACTATAGTTTTTGGATCTTCTCCAACAATGTTAAAATTTCTTGTGAAATATGCATATGTTAAACTAATAGCCAATACAATCAATAAACACACTAATATAACTGACCAAAATAGTAATTTATTATCATTTTTTTTACTAGTACCTTTCTTGGTACTTTTTTTTGAACTGTTTTTCAAGTTTTTTGTACCTTTAAACATGTTTATCCCTCTTTTATTATTAATATTATTATACTAAATAAAATGAAGTAACACAATAATTTTAACAAATATTTAATTGACTTTTGGCGTTAATGTCTAAACTAACAAACTTTTTTTCAAGATATAATGGATATGCTGCTGCTCCAATCATTGCGGCATTATCTGTACAATAAAGCATACTAGGAACACTTAATTTGACTCCATATTTATCACAAACTTTTTTAACTTCTTCTCTTAAATATTTATTTGCAGAAACCCCTCCAGCAATAACCATATATTTAACAGGATTTTCTTTTAAAGCTTTATCGACTTTTCTTGTAACTTCATCTACTGCTACAGTTTGAAAACTACATGCTAAATCAGCTTTATTAATTTCATTCCCTCTTTGGATTTCATTATGCACTAAATTTATAACACTACTTTTTAATCCACTATAACTAAAATTATAACTATCATCATCTACTGGTTTTGGTAAAGAATAACTATTGTTTCCTTCTTTTGCTAAACGTTCTATATTTGGTCCGCCTGGGTAAGGTAATCCAATTACTTTAGCAACTTTATCATATGCTTCTCCAATTGCATCATCTAAAGTACAACCCAACATACTAAAATTATAATCTTCTTCCATCATAACAAGCTCAGTATGTCCACCACTAACAACTAAAGCAAGAAGCGGAAATTCCAATCTATCTTCAATATTATTAGCGTATATGTGCCCAATTAGGTGATTAACAGCTATTAAAGGTTTATTGTAAATAAAAGATAAAGTCTTGGCAAATTCCAATCCTACTAATAAACCTCCCATTAATCCAGGCGCATAAGTAACAGCAATTGCATCAACTTCTTCTACTTTCATATTAGCTTTATTTAAAGTATCTTCTAATACCATAGTAATATTTTCAGTATGCATTCTTGAAGCTATTTCTGGTACTACACCTCCAAAAGTAGCATGAGTATCCATTTGAGTTACAACAGTTAATGCCACTACATCAACACCATTTTTTACAATAGCAATACTAGTCTCATCACATGAGGTCTCTATTGCTAATATATATACATCTTTCATATTAAAACCTTCTTCCCATAAGGTATCCATCAACATCATTATAATATTTTTTTCTAGTATTAATTACTTCGAAGCCAAACTTTTTATATAAATTTATTGCACTTTCATTATTAACTGCTACTTCTAGAGTAACTACTTGAACGGTATCTTTTATTTCACCAAATAAGTAATCAATTAAATTTGACGCTATATGTTTTCTTCTATAAAGCGGATCCACAACTATACTTAAAATATCAACATTTTCATATAAACAAGTCGCTATTATAAATCCAACTACTTTTTCATCTTCAATATAAACTAATACTTTCGCTAATTTATCTTCCAACATTTCAGCAACATTAAAAAGTTTAGCAAAATTATGATGCAAAGTCTCCCCTAATTCATTTATCCTCTCAATATCTTCTAAATGAGCATATCTAATCATTTTAGTACCTCAATTTTTTTAACATATAAAGGGTTAACTAAATGTGGGTTTACAACATCCGTTTCCTTAATTAAGCCATAAACTTTATCATAATCAATTCCAGAAATATTATCATAAACATTATTCTGTTTAATAAATTCTCTATACTCTGCATTACTAATATAAAAATAATCCTTTACTAACTTATTAACGCTCGTAAATTCGCCAATAAAATAACCATTACGATCATTTAGTGCAACTATTTTGTTAGTAGATGATTCGATATTACTTGCCAATACTTCCAAAGAAGAAATAACCTTGATAGGAATATTTAAACAATAGCTAATAGTTTTTGCTATAGTAACGCCTATTCTAACACCAGTAAAAGATCCTGGACCATTTACCACTACTAGTTCATTAATATCTCTAATAGCTAGTTTATTAGTCTTTAAAATTTCCTCTAATAATGGCATAGTAATAATACTATGACTTTGATTACTTTCTTTTTCTTCTTTAGCAATTACTTTTCCTTCTTTGTATAAAACTATAGTAACTTTACTAAAATGTGTATCTAATAATAATGTATACATAAAAACCTCCTATAAACTAAAAAAACTCGTTAAGAGTTTTATAGTACTGCGCTACACAACTCTTCATATGCAGCACCTATAGGCACTAACACTAAGACACGTGTATTTTCATCAATTACTTTAAACTTTATTTCTAGCCTTTCCTCAGGTAAATAATCTTTTATCATATCAGACCATTCAATAATAGTTATACCACTCTTATTAAAATAATCTTCTAACCCAACATTTTCAAAAGAATCATTAAGACGATATACATCCATATGATATAAAGGTAATTCTGAATTAACGTATTCTTTAATCAAATTAAATGTTGGTGATGTAATATTTTCTTCAATCCCTAAAGCATGAGCAAAGCCTTTAACAAAAACGGTTTTCCCGCTTCCTAATTCACCATCTAGACAAATAACCATTCCAGGAAATTTTTCACTCTCGATATTTTGAGCTAATTCCATAGTGTCTCGTTCTGATCTACATGTAATTTTATAATCCATAATATCACCTAAAATTATTATATCAAAGCCAAAATAACTTATACAAGAAATAATTAATAAATTGACAAAAAAAGAGCAACTAATTTGGAGTAGTTGCAAAAGCCGATATAGCTGAATTATAAGTTAAACCCATAATAGAATTTGGCGCATCATAATCAATCCATAATCTTACATTTAATGTAGCGCTTTCTTCAGGTTGAAGTGAAAAATTACTTAATAAATATGTTTCTTTAATAGATCCAATTTTTTCTTCAACAACACTATTTACATCATTAGTTAAAGTACCATCGTTAACATTGCTAACAATAGTAGGCTTCAATAATGTCGTACTATTAGAATCACTAACATTTACTTTAATATATTTAGAATCTATACCTGAAGTAGCTAAATTATGTAAATATATAAAGAAATTGGCTTCAATAGTACAGGTGTTAGTAACAGTGAAAACATAAGGATTCAAATTTAAGCCTTTTTCATCACTAATAGGATAAGCATTAAGCAAACTTATATTAGTGGCATTGCCATTAACATCCTTATCATTAAACGAAAAACTTAAACAACCAGCAGCAACCTCATTTTGCTTTATTTGAGTTTCAGAAGAAGTCCAAAAGGCATACGAAAAAGTAATACCAATAAGTACTATTAATAAAACTAAAAGAATACCAAATGCTAGAAGTGATTTAATATTAGTTTTTTTATTTTTTCTAGATTTGGTATTTTTCTTTTTAATGGATTTTTTAGGTTTCTTTTTGGTTGTACTCTTTCTTTTACCATCCATACCAATGACTTCCTTTTTATATTCTCTTATAATGATAACACAAACTAATTACGAGTTCAATAAACTATAAAATAAAAATAAGCCTATAAACACAAAGTTTATAAGCTTTTTAAGACATAAAAAAATTGGCAACTACCTATTTTCGCTTACACTATCGTCGGCGTGTTAGTGCTTAACTTCTCTGTTCGGTATGGGAAGAGGTGTATCCACTAAGCTATCGTCACCAATAAAGGAATTTATTTTGTCCTTTAAAAACAAGATAATGCTTTCATCATTATTAAACAATTTTAAAATTAAGTTAAATCCTCGATCTATTAGTACTAGTCAGCTCAACGTATCACTACGCTTCCACCTCTAGCCTATCAACCTTGTAGTCTACAAGGAATCTTACTTCACGAAGAATGGGAAAATTCATCTTGGAGGAGGCTTCCCGCTTAGATGCTTTCAGCGGTTATCCCGTCCATACATAGCTACTCTGCGCTGCAACTGGCGTTACAACAGATACACCAGAGGT
>X208_Red_Sheep__coassemble_55_pt1 | contig 10264 bp, 7 predicted proteins | sample X208_Red_Sheep__metabat2_low_PE_001 | metagenome-assembled genome bin X208_Red_Sheep
CATTATTAGGAGGTTATTATGAAAACAAACAATAAATATTATAAAACAAATAATAAATACAATTAATAGTAATATACCTAATTTAATTAATAGTGATTTCCAATTAACATTACTCTTAAATTTAGTATCTTCGTACATAAAATACCCCCTCTAAATGTTTAATATACTATCATAAAATTATATATTTGTCAATTGAACAACAGTTATTGCATACGAACGAATGTTTATGCTATAATTTAAGATATAAATTCACAAAAATGTGGTAAAATAAATAACACGAAGGAGAATAATTATGGACAAAATAATCGTAAAGGGTGCAAGAGAAAATAATTTAAAAAATATTGATATAGAACTACCTAAAAATAAGCTTATTGTAATGACTGGAGTATCAGGCTCAGGTAAAAGTAGTTTGGCATTTGATACAATATATGCTGAAGGACAAAGAAGATATGTAGAAAGTTTGAGTGCATATGCTCGTCAATTTATTGGATTAAATGAAAAACCTGATGTTGATTCAATTGAAGGCTTATCACCTAGTATTTCTATTGACCAAAAGACAACTAATAAAAATCCACGCTCTACCGTTGGAACAATAACAGAAATATATGATTATTTAAGATTATTATATGCTCGTATTGGTGTACCTTATTGTCCTACTCATAAAGTTCCAATTAAAAGTCAAAGTATTGAAGAAATGACTAATAAAGTACTCGATCTAGAAGAAGGAACAAAAATAGAAATATTATCTCCGATAGTACATGGTGAAAAAGGAACACACAAAGATTTATTTGAAAATTTACGTTCAGAAGGATATTCTCGAGTTAGAGTTAATGGAGAACTTTATGGTTTAGAAGAAGATATACAATTAGAAAAAAATAAAAAAGATAATATAGATGTTATTATTGATAGAGTTGTAGTGTCTAGTGAAGAACGCAGTCGTATTTTTGAAGCTATAGAAACAAGTACTAAATTAGCTCAAGGAAAAGTTTTAATCAATATTATTGATGGAGAAGAAATTTTAATGAGCGAAAACTATGCTTGCTTGAAGTGTAACTATTCTATTCCAGAATTAGAACCAAGATTATTTTCGTTCAACGCTCCTTATGGAGCTTGTCCTGAATGTAAGGGGTTAGGTACAAAATTAAAAATAAGTGAAGACCTACTTATCCCTGATAAGAATAAAAGTATCTTAGATGGTGCTATTGCACCATTAAATTTAGATAGTAATATGTATATAACGGCGCTTACAACAGTTTGTGATCATTATGATATTGATATGAATATCCCGGTAAAAGACATTCCAAGAAAAGATTTTGAGATAATTCTATATGGAACTAATGAACAAATTGATTTCAAATATGTATCAAAAAATGGTAACGTGCGTTATGCAAAAGATTTTTATGAAGGTGTAGTAAATAATTTAGAACGTCGTTACATAGAGACTCAAAGCGCTTGGATTAGAGAATGGTTAGAGCATTATATGGTTGAAACAGATTGTGGTGTTTGTCATGGAGCAAGATTACAACCTAGTGTATTATCTGTTTATATAAACAAAAAGAATATTTATGAGGCTACACAATTAAGTATAAAAGAATTATACAATTTTGTATTCTCTTTAAAGTTAAGTAAAGAAGAAGCAGAAATCAGTAACTTAATAGTTAAAGAAATATTAAATAGATTAAACTTTTTAATTAATGTGGGATTAGGTTATTTAACCTTAGATCGTGCAGCAGGAACTCTTTCAGGCGGGGAATCTCAACGTATTAGATTAGCAACTCAAATAGGTAGTAAACTATCTGGAGTACTTTATGTATTAGATGAGCCATCAATTGGATTACATCAAAAAGATAATGAAAAACTTATAAATTCATTAAAAGAAATGCGTGATTTAGGAAATACTTTAATAGTTGTTGAACATGACACAGACACAATGTTAGCAGCAGATTATTTAGTAGACATTGGTCCTGGAGCAGGAACTGATGGCGGTAGTATCATGGCTAAAGGGACTCCAGAGGAGGTTATGAAAAATGATAATAGCTTAACAGGTAGATATTTATGCGGTAAAGAAAAAATAGAAGTACCTACATCTCGCCGTAAAGGTAATAAGCTAGAACTTAAAGTTATGAAAGCTAAAGAAAACAACCTAAAAAATATTAATGTATCATTTCCTCTTAACAAGTTTATTTGTGTTACTGGAGTTTCTGGATCAGGTAAAAGTACATTAGTTAATGAAATACTCTATAAATCTCTTGCATTAAAAATATATAATTCTAAAGTTGTTCCTGGAAAACATAGTGAAATAAAAGGAATGGAAAATGTAGATAAGGTTATTCATATTACACAGGATGCAATTGGACGAACTCCAAGAAGTAACCCAGCAACATATGTAGGTGTATTTGATGATATTAGAGATGTATTTGCAAGTATGAAAGAAAGTAAAATGCGTGGTTACGATAAGAGTAGATTCTCTTTCAACGTGAAAGGTGGACGATGTGAAGCTTGTCAAGGTGATGGAGTAAAGAAAATTGAAATGCATTTTTTACCAGACGTTTATGTTCCGTGTGATGTATGTGGTGGTAAACGTTATAACAGAGAAACACTTGATATTAAATTTAAAGGAAAAAATATAGCAGAAGTATTAAAAATGCGTGTTAGTGAAGCATTACCTTTCTTTGAAAACATTCCTAAAGTGTACAATAAATTAAAAGTTATGATGGATGTTGGACTTTCATATATAGAATTGGGGCAAAGCGCTCCGACTTTATCAGGTGGAGAAGCTGGAAGAGTAAAACTTGCTAAAGAATTACAAAAGAAACCTACAGGAAAAAGTGTATTTATTTTAGATGAGCCAACAACAGGATTGCATACGCATGATATAAAAAAATTATTAGAAATATTAAATAGAATTGTTGATAATGGAGATACTGTTATAGTAATTGAACATAATTTAGATGTTATTAAAGTTGCAGACTACATTATTGATTTAGGTCCAGATGGTGGTATAGATGGCGGTAGTGTTGTAGCTACTGGTACACCAGAACAAGTTGCAAAGGTTGATGGCTCATATACTGGAGAGTTTTTAAAGAAGATATTATAATGAATTATTATAATATCTTTTTTGGACATAGATAATAATAAATGATATAATGACTAAAAGAGATAGGTGATAACATGAATCCGGTTTTAATAACTTTAGGACCTTTACAAATCAAATGGTATTCAGTACTAATATTATTAGGTGTTATAATTGGTATTGCTATGCTTATAAAAGAAGGAAAAAGATTTAATATATCAAAAGATTTTTTATTTAATTTAGCATTTTGGACAATAGTTTTTGGTATTATAGGTGCAAGATTATATTATGTAATATTTAATTGGTCAGACTATAGTAGTGATATATTAAGCGTATTTAAAATATGGAATGGTGGTTTGGCAATTCATGGTGGACTAATTGCGGGATTTATTACTATGTTTTTATATTGTAAGAAATATAATGCGAACATTTTAAAAATAACTGATATGGCAGTTGTTCCAGTTATTTTAGCGCAAGCCATTGGTCGTTGGGGAAATTTCTTTAATGGTGAAGCCCATGGCGCAGTTACTTCATTGATTCGTTTAAAAGAATTACATGTACCAGAATTTGTTATTGAAGGTATGAAAATTGGTGGATTATATTATCATCCAACATTTCTATATGAATCACTTTGGTGTATTATAGGTTTTATAATTTTAGTTATCTTACGTCGCGTCAAATATATAAAAACTGGTCAACTAACTTGTATATACTTAATGTGGTATAGTGTTGGTAGATTCTTTATAGAATCCCTTCGTACAGATTCGTTAATGTTAGGTGGTTTTAAAGCTGCTCAAATATTATCTGTTATCTTATTCATTGCAGGATTAGTAATATTAATGATCTTAAGTAGAAAAGGAAAATTTGAGGATTTATATAATTCAGAAGAACAAAATATTAGATTTTAGGTGATAATATGACTTATGATTTAATCATAATAGGTAGTGGTATAGCTGGCATAAGTGCTGCTATATATGCAAAAAGAAGTAATTTGGATATTTTAATAATTGAAAAGTCTGCCCCAGGCGGATTACTAAATAATATAGATAAAATTACAAATTACCCAGGATTTGAAGAAATTACAGGGTCAGATCTTGCTATGAAATTAAATGATCAGTTAGCAAAGTTAGATGTAAAAAGCGTTTATGAAGAAGTTATTAATATTGAACTAGAAGGCAACCTAAAAAGAGTAGTAACTAAGGACGATGAATATGTTTCTAAAGCAGTATTAATAGCAACAGGAAGAATTCCTAAAAAAATAGGTCTAGAAAATGAAGATAGCTTGTATGGAAGAGGATTAAGCACTTGTGCGTTATGTGATGGTAATTTCTTTAAAGGTAAAGATGTTGCCGTTATAGGTGGCGGGAACAGTGCCTTACAAGAAGCTTTATATTTAGCTAATATAGTTAATAAAGTTTATCTGATTCATCGCCGAGATGAGTTTAGAGCAGACGAAAAGTTAATCAATCAAGTATTAAATAATAATAAAATAGAGATTGTTTATAACTCTAAAGTTACTAACATTAATAAAGAAAACGACATAGTTAGTAGTGTTACTTTAAATAATGAATTAGAAATTAATGTTTCAGGTGTTTTTGTGTATATAGGTTATGAACCGGGAACTAATTTTGTTGAAAGGTTAGGAATTTCTAACAAAAATGGTTATATTATAACAAATGGTTTTGGTGAAACTACTATTCCAGGAATATATGCTGCTGGAGATATAATCGAAAAACAAGTATATCAACTAGTAACAGCAGCTAGCGAAGGCGCAATCGCAGCAATTAATATTAATAAATATTGCAAACAAACTATGAAATAAAATTCATAGTTTTTTCATAGTATATTCACGTAATTTGTGATAAAATAATATCCAAGGAAGAATAAAATTATATAAGGAGGAATACAAATGAGAATATATAATACACTTACTGATAAACTAGAAGAATTTAAACCAATAGAACCTGGGAAAGTTACTATGTATGTCTGTGGACCAACTGTATATAATTATGTTCATATAGGAAATATGCGACCTGTTATTACATTTGACATGGTTTATAACTATCTTAAATATTTAGGGTATGAAGTCACATACGCATCAAACTTTACTGATATTAACCCTAAAATTATTACAGCTGCTATAGAATTAGGTATAACCGAAAGAGAAGTGGCAGAAAAATATGAAGAAGCATATTTAAATGATTTAAAAAATTATAATTGTAATGCAATAGATCATCGTCCAACTGTTATTGATAATTTAGAAAATATATTTAATTTTATAAGTGAATTAATCGAAAAAGGTTACGCTTATGAAGTAGATGGTGATGTTTATTTTAGAGTTAGAAAAATAAATGATTATGGAATACTATCTAATCAAGATATTAAGGAATTAGAAAGTGGTTCTAGAGTAGAAATAGATGATAAAAAAGAAGATCCACTAGATTTTGCCTTGTGGCGTAAAACAAGCGAAGGAGAACAATTCAAATCCCCTTGGGGAATGGGTATTCCAGGGTGGCATACAGAATGTGTAGTAATGATTAATAGTATCTTCGGTAAAAATATAGATATTCATGGTGGTGGTGTAGATTTAAAATTCCCACATCATGAAAATGAAATTGTTCAAAGTATGGCTTTAAATGAAACTCATTTAGCAAACTACTGGATGCATAATGGCCATATAAATGTTGATAATGTTAAAATGAGTAAAAGTTTAAACAACTTTATTTTAGCAAAAGATTTTATTGAAAAGCATTCTGCTAATGAAATAAAATTAGCAATGTTTAAAACTCATTACCGCTTACCGCTTAATTTTACTGATGACTTATTTAAAGAAGCAACTATCATTGATGAAAAAGTTTATAATGTCTTAAAACAAGCTAATTTACAAATTCAAATTAATGATTTAGAAACAGGTAAAATAAAAGTAGATGAAAAAATAAATTTAATAATGGATGAAGACTTTAATACTCCGAATTTAATTACTTATTTATCTGAATTAATTAAAGAATTAAATAATAAATTACGTAATAAAGAGAATTTTATTGAAACTTATGATAAAATATTATTAGTAACTAATATATTAGGATTAAAATATGAATTACCAGTGATTAGTGAAGATAATAAAAAATTATATAGCAAATGGCTAGAACTTAGAGAAAATAAAGAATATGCTGAAGCTGACAAAATAAGAGAAGAATTAACTGCAGCAGGTATTTTATAGGAGAAAATATAAAATGGATTTAATTTTGCTTTTACTAATATTAATAATACCAGCTCTTGCTCAAATGGGAGTAAGTAGTAATTACACTAAATATAAAAAAGAACAAAACAAAAAAGAGATAAGCGGTTTTGAAGTAGCTAGAAAAATTTTAGATCAAAATGGCTTACAAGATATACATATCGTTGAAGTTCCTGGTAACTTAAGTGATCATTATGACCCATCTAGAAAAGTAGTTCGATTATCTACTGATGTTTTTCATGGAACAACTATAGCTTCTACAGCAATCGCAGCTCATGAATGTGGTCATGCTATTCAAGATAAAGAAGGTTATTTATATATGCGTGTAAGATCATTTATTTTTCCTTTGGTTAGAATAGCAACACAAGTATCGTATCTTATAATTTTTATAGGTCTTTTATTACAAGCTTTAGATCTAGTGTATTTAGGTATAGCTTTTGTTGGATTAGGATTAGTATTTCAAATTATAACATTACCGGTTGAAATAAATGCAAGTAGAAGAGCTAAAGGTGAAATTGAAAAGTATTCTTTAGCAACTAAAAATGAATTCGAAGGAGTTTCGAAAATGCTTAATGCAGCTGCAATGACATATGTTGCAGGAGTTTTAGCAAGTGCATTACAATTAGTTAGACTTATTCTAGCTTTTGGTAACAGAAGAGATTAAACGGAAAGAGAATAATAGCACAATTCTCTTTTTTGTTTTTTCTATATATAAAATAAAGTAGTGAGGGTGGTAAAATGAGTTTAAAAGAAATTGAAAACGAAAGACTACGTTTAATGGTTTTTCAAAGTGCTTTAGAATTAGGAAAAAAGGTTGATCAACATTTGCTTCAACAATACGGATATGATGATAGTAAAAGTTTTATAATACCAATCAAAGAAAACTTTTTTGAAGATGGTCATTTAAAAGTAGAAATAGAGGACACTGTTAGAGGAAAAGATATATATTTCTTAACAGATATAGGTAATTATTCTATACCATATAAAATGCATGGTATGATCAATCATACAAGTCCTAATGATTTAATGATGGAATTGAAAGATGGAATAGGAGCTTGTAATTGCCACGCTCAAAATTTAAATGTAGTAATGCCTCTTTTATATGCAGGCAGACAACATCGCCGTATTACAAGAGAAAATTTAATGTGTGGAATGAATCTTCATGAACTCGATAATATAAGTCGAATGAAAAGTTTTATTACTTTTGATGCACATGATCAAGGAGTAGAGCATGCTGTACATAACATGGAGTTTGATAATTTTTATGTAACTAATGTTTTACTTGAAAATTTTATTAATGATTGTGATATTAGAGAATTTTCTAAAATGGTTTTCGTAGCTCCAGATAATGGCGCTGCAGGTAGAAGAAATGTTTTCTTAAATTCCTTTAATGCAACCTACATAACAAGGGAAGCAGGAAGTTTTATTAAACAGAGAGATTACAATCATTTAGTTGATGGTAAATATCCAGTTATTTCTCATGACTATTGCGGAAATGAGGATTTAAGAGGTGGGGTAGCAATAGTAACTGATGATATGATATCTAGTGGTGGAAGCATGTTTGATGTTATTGATGAGATCCAAAAAAGAGGAATTAAAGAAATATATTTATTTACAACTTATGCATTATTTACAAAAGGCGTAGATAAATTTGAAGAATATTATAAAGCAGGTAAATTTAGTGGATTATATACTAGCGATTTATCATATATACCAGAAGATTATAAAAAATGTGAATGGTTACATGTATGTGATTGTTCAAAATTAGTAGCAGATATCATTTATAATATTCACAATGATCTTTCAATTTCTGGTATACTTAGAGATAGATCATACCCAGTAAGACTGCTGGAAAAGAAATATGGTAATTTAGAAAACAGATAATAATTAAAAAAACTAGATATTAAATATCTAGTTTTTAATTGCTTTTTAATTCAAATAATATATCACGGAGTTCCATAGCTCTTTCGAAATCTAAGTTTTTAGCTGCTAACTTCATTTCTTCTTCTATATTATGCATTATATCAATTTTTTCTTTTTTAGATAATTTAGTTTTTTTGGTTTTTGACTCAACTTCATTACTTATAACTTCACTAATTTCCTTGGTGATAGTCTTAGGAATAATTCCATGATCATTATTGTATTTTTCTTGAATCTCTCTTCTTCTTTTTGTTTCAGTAATAGCTTTATTCATTGCATCACTCATTGTATCAGCATACATGATTACATGACCATTCGCATTACGAGCACACCTACCAATAGTCTGTATCAAACTTCGATCACTTCTTAAAAATCCTTGTTTATCAGCATCAAGAATACAGATTAAACTAACTTCTGGTATATCAATACCTTCACGTAACAAGTTAATTCCAACTACCACATCATACACACCAAGACGTAGTTCTCTAATAATTTTTAATCTTTCTAAAGTTTTTATTTCGCTATGTAAATAAGCAACTTTAATACCCATTTCTTTCAAATAATTAGTTAATTCTTCGCTCATGCGAATCGTTAAAGTCGTAATTAATACACGTTCATTTTTTTCTTTTCGTATTCTTATTTCATTAATAATATCATCTATTTGTCCTGTTGTTGGTTTGACTTCTATCGTAGGATCTAAAAGTCCAGTTGGACGAATTATTTGTTCTGCAACTTCGTTATTAACTTTTTCAAGTTCATAATCTCCAGGAGTAGCAGATACATATATAGCTTGATTAATTTTATTATTAAATTCGTCAAATTGTAGAGGTCTATTATCTAACGCGCTAGGAAGTCTAAATCCATAATCTACTAATGTCTGTTTACGCATTCTATCCCCGTTATACATTCCTCTAACTTGAGGCAAAGTAACGTGAGATTCATCTACAACTAGCAAGAAATCCTCTGGAAAGAAATCTATTAAACACGAAGGTGTTTCACCCTCATCTCTTAATGCAAGATGTCTAGCATAGTTTTCAACTCCATTGCAAAACCCTGTTTCTTTTAACATTTCAATATCATAATTACATCTTTCTCTTAATCTTTGTTCTTCGATTAACTTACCATTTTCTTTAAAATATTTAAGCCTTCCTTCAAGTTCGACTTCGATTCTTCTAATAGCTTCCTCCATTTTTTCAGGACTAGTAACAAAGTGGCTAGCTGGAGAAATAGTAATAGTTTTCTTATCTTGGATGATACTTCCGGTAACTGGATCAAATGTTGATATACGATCTACAGTATCACCAAATAACTCAATTCGTATACCATGAGCTTTTTCATTAACTGGGATGATATCTATAACATCTCCTCGAGATCTAAAAGTACCGCGATGTAAATCAATATCACTTCTTTCATAAGTCATATCTACTAACTTATTAATAATTGTATTACGTTTAATAATATCGTTTAAACTAAGTATTAACATACTATTTTCATAATCTTCTTTTTCACCAATACCATAAATACAAGACACTGAAGAAACAACTATAACATCATTATAGTTAATAAGTGCACTAGTAGCTCCATGCCTTAGTTCATCTATTTCATCGTTAATTGATGCATCTTTTTCGATATATGTATCACTACTAGGAACATATGCTTCAGGTTGGAAATAATCATAATATGATACAAAATATTCAACATGATTATTTGGAAATAATTCTTTTAATTCTGCATAAAGTTGGCCAGCAAGGGTTTTGTTATGCGCTAAAACTAAAGTAGGTTTATTTACTTCTTTTATTACATTAGCAATAGTAAAGGTTTTACCAGTACCAGTTGCTCCCAAAAGAACTTGCTCTTTTTTACCGGAATTAATTCCATCAACTAGCTTTTTAATAGCTTCGGGTTGATCTCCAGAAGGTTGATATTTAGATACTAATTCAAACATAGTTAATACCTCCTTTTTTAGTATGTCTTTTTAAACGTATTATATCACAAATTGTTAAAACAAATATATGCTAGATATAAGATAAGAA
>X208_Red_Sheep__coassemble_59_pt1 | contig 10212 bp, 11 predicted proteins | sample X208_Red_Sheep__metabat2_low_PE_001 | metagenome-assembled genome bin X208_Red_Sheep
GTAATATATCTAGTAATAATATTAATAAATATAGTTATAGCTCAACAAATTTAGCTTTACGTATGTGGAAAATAGCAACAGGAAATGCAAAATCTGGTGGTACTGCTTCATATGTAAGAGCTATAGGAAAAACAGCTGCTGATATAATGGCTGAAAACAAATCAGCTGCAAATGCACTTGTTGGTAAAACTTGTAAAAATGCAAAATGTTATTATGATTCTTTTGGTATAGGAGGATCTTATGATTCTGTAAAAGCTATTTATGGCGATGCAAAAAAAGATGTATTGCCAGTTGCTAAAACATTATTTGTTGAAGCGTTAAATGCCGCTTCATCAGAATCAGGAAATAATAATGCTGTTAGCTCATCGATAGCTAAATCAACATCTGTTCCGGTAGCTAAAGATAATACAAGTACTAATTTTGTTCAAAAAGATTATTATGATATAAATGTTACAAACTTTAGTGATGAAAACTATGTTAAAGATTTAACTTTGACTTGTGAAAATTGTAATTCAATTTCAGGTGATCCAACTGTATCAATCAGCAGATACTCTTTGGATAACGGAAGTACATGGAGCAATGGGTCTCCATCAAATGCAACATTAAAAACAGTAACAGGTACAAAAAAAATTGTTATTGAAGTAACAACAAATATTAAAAGAAATTCTGGTTATGGTTGTGAAGATGTAAAAATAAAATTAGATTATAAATATTATGCTCCTACTTCTGATAAATCTGTGTTACTATTAGTTCCAACTACTAGAAACTCTAATGGTCAAGATTTTGTGGCTATAATCCCAAATGGAAGTGATGATGAGGATAATATTCCAGTAAGCGAAACTTTTGATATTGATTTCTGCGATGGTAATAAATGTGAATATTATGATCCAAAAGAAATTGAGGAAATGACTGAAGAGGAATTCGAAGATTATACAGAAGAATGTTGTACAGATTTAGAAACTTTATGTAATGATGAAACAAATGTGGCACAACAAGATTATTGTGATTTATATTCTGAATATTGTGGTGCTTGTGATACTAAAATAAATCACCCAACAGCATGTACGGATTATGATGACGCTGGAATTTCATCTGGTGAAATGACAGAGGCTTTAGATGATGATTTAACAACAGATAATACAAAATTCTGTTTATTAATGCGTAAAAAAGATGAGGCAGGAAATAGTTATAAAGCTTTTGAAAACAATTATTGTGAAGTATATTGTAAAGAAAAGTTTGATTATAAACTTCCTGGAGCAGTAACTTTAAATAGTGGAACTTATTTCCAATTAGAAGCTACAATAACAGGAACTAAGAGTTGTTATACTTCTAAAATTGATGTTAATAAATTTAAGGAAGATATAGATAAATTAAATTCAAAATATTCTTCATATAGCTCTGCATATGAAAGTGAATATAGTAATATTGTTGACCAATATAATACGTGTGTTGGTTTAGATGAAACATATTCTTGTTTTGATCCAAAAATCAAATATGATTATGCTGAAAAGTATGATGATTCAATAACAGAATCAAATAAAGAATTCAAAAAAATTAAAGAAGAAGTATCTAATGATGAAACTGAGCATTGTACAGGTGAAGTAGATATAGGTTATAATTGTCAAGGGACTAAATCAACTGGGACAATTAGTGTAACTAAAAAGACTAGTAGTGGTTCAGAAACAAAAACATATCAAACAGCTGATTATGTAAAAACTACAATTACAAAAAAAGGTTATTATAAAACACCATCTGTTTTCTATTCTAAAGAACAAAGCGGTACAATAGTATCAAAAGAAGAATTTGATGGATTAGCTGAAGCTGATAAAAATAAATATGCTGCAGTTGATGGATTACCAGTTTCAATTAAAACTGAAAGAGGCGATCATCAATTTAAGTTAACTTTATCAAATATCGGACAATTTTATGATCAAACTGGTTGTAAAAACGGACGTTTGATTGGTGCATCAAATAGTGTGTTTAATAAGAAAAACAGCACTAGTGCTGAATACAATTGTAAATATGTTGTTAATTGTCCAGAATGTGAATTTGATTGTGAAGGACCTCTATGTGAAATTGATCATTGTGATGGACCTGATTGTAAAGTTACTTGTTTAGGTAATGGATGTGCTTATAGTGAAGCAGGACTTTCTTATGCATACAGAACTGTATCTTTAACTAATTTCAATCCAACTGGTAGAACTTTAGGGTATAACTGGGATACAGATACTTCTAAAAATAAAGCTGCAGTAAAAGCAGAAGCTGCTTTATCTGAAATAAGCGATAATGGTGATGGAGTTTATGAAAATGAACCTTTATATACTTTTAAGGTAACTCCTGCACTTCAAACTAAGATTAAAGAGCATAATAAATCTAAACTTAACAAGGGTGGATATGCTGATGAATCATTAGTTTGTGAAGATTATACTTATGATGGAAAAACTTATAAAAACGTAAATTGTAAGAGTACATTTATTGAAGCGTTAGATAGCGGGGAATTTGGTTCTAATGTAACTGTTCCAAGTAGTAGCAATAGATTTGTAAACTGGTTTGAAAGTGATTATTGTCAAACTCATGTATGTACTACTAAAAAAGGAATGGGACCTTCTTACAAATAGAAGGAGAAAGGAATTGCTAGTATGAAAGAATCGTATTGGGGTTATTGGTTAATAGTACTTGGTATATTCGTAATTGTTATAATGATGTTAATATCAAATGTAACATCTACTAATACCCAAGATTACTATCTTGTAAAAGAAATTACACAAGCTTCAATGTTAGATGCTGTTGATTATGCTTACTATCGTGAGTATAATGAGGTAAAGATTAATAAAGAAAAATTTGTTGAAAGCTTTATTAGAAGATTTGCTGATTCAGTAACTTTAAGTACTACATATGAAGTATCATTTTATGAAATATATGAAGCTCCACCGAAAGTTAGTGTTAAGGTATCAAGCTCATCAAGCTCATTTAATATAGCTGGTGATTCTGAATCGTTTGATATTGTTAATAAATTAGACGCTATTCTTGAGATGGGTGTAGTAGAAGAATAATAGGAGGAATAAAATGGGTAATTTAATGACAAACTTAAAAAGATTTATAAGTAATAAAAATACTGTAACAATTTTAGGAGTTATATTAGGCGTAGTTGTTTTATACTTTGGATATAATTGGCGTGTAAATCAAGCAATTGAATTAGTTTCTATTCCATATGCTACTCAAGCAATTGGCGGGAAAACTAAAATTACTTCAGCTATGATAAGTACTGTTGAGGTAAATAGTTCTTTTGTTAGAAATAACCCTAATATTATTACTGATGTAACCAAATTAATAGACCAATATGTAAATTATGGAATGCCCGTACCAGAAGGATCATTCTTCTATAATGGTCAAGTTGTAGCGGAAAATGAATTAAATGATTCGGCATTTAATGATATTCCAGATGGGTATACAATTTTCTCATTAAGTGTTGATTTGCATTCAACATATGGTAATTCAATATATCCTGGAAACTATATAGATCTTTATTTAAAAGCAATCGATGATACTGGTAGATTAGTTTATGGTCAGTTTATTACAAGTATTGAAGTATTAGCTGTTAAAGATAGTAGTGGAAATCACGTTTTTGAAGGAGCTTCAACTGGTACTCCAGCAGAGTTATTATTTGCAGTACCAGATGATATGTATAAGTTGTTAATGAAAGCAGACTTATTAACATCAAATTCAATAGAAATAGTTCCTGTACCAAGAAATGCTAGTTATACTTCTGAAAAAGGAGAAACTAGTGTAACTAGTGATTATTTAAAAAACTTTATATTATCTAAATCAGCAACTATTCCTGATGAAAATTTAAATGTAAATACATCAGCGAATGCAACAACTAATACAGATACAAATACTACTGTAACACAATAAAAAGAATAAAAAAGAGGTGAGATTTGTGAATGATGCTATATTTTCACAAATAGACTTTGGACCTTTAAAAGAATTTTTAGAAAGTGATGATATAACCGATATTTCCTATAGTAATGGTGGGCAGATATGGTTAAAATCACTAGATAAAGGTGTATATAAAGTAGAGCGTCCAGAAATTAATAATGCATTAATCGAAAAATTAGCTTTTCAATGTTCTAATGTAATGGGTAAGACATTTAATATGGCTCATCCATTCTTAGATGCTGAAAGTGCTGAGTTGCGTTTAAACTTTGTTCATGACTCCATTGCTACCAATGGAGTAGCTCTAGTTATACGTAAAACTCCAGCTAAAATAAGATTAAACAAAGAAAAATTATTAGATGAAAAATATGTAACTGAAGAATTATTAAATTTTCTTCTTCTATGTGTAAAAGGACACTGCAATATAATTGTTAGTGGTGAGACTGGATCAGGTAAAACAGAGTTAGTTAAATATTTAGCTAGTCATACATTAGAAAATGAGAAAATAATTACAATCGAAGATACATTAGAGCTTCATTTGGATAGAATTTTTCCACATCGAGATATTGTTGCTATGAAAACTAATAACATAGCTGATTACTCTGATGTGTTGGTAACTTGTATGCGACAAAATCCACGTTGGATTTTATTATCCGAAGTTCGTAGTGCAGAAGCAGTTATGGCAGTAAGAAACTCAATATCTTCTGGTCATAATATTATTTCTACAATACATTCTGATAGTGCTATGAATATTCCTATGCGTATGTATAGTTTACTTGAATCAAATCTAGATATTGATCAATTCTTAAAATCTATACATCGTTATGTTCAATTAGGAATTCATGTTAAAGGTTATATGAGTCAAGAACTTGGAAGGTTCCAAAGAGAAATAGTTGAAGTAACAGAGTTCTTTGTTGATGAGTCTAATAATGCTGGACACAATACATTATTTAAAAAGGGATTGGATGGGAAATTTTGTTTTAAAAATCCATCTAAACATTTAAGAGAGTATTTAGGAACTCAAGGTGTCATGTTAGAAGAAAACCCTTTTCATGTAACTACTACCGAAAATAACAATAATACAAGTAATGTAACTGAAATAGAAACTTTATAATAAGGGAGGATATTTGTGGAACTAATTATATTATTAGCTATAACAATATTTGTTATTACTTATAGAAAAAACACTGGTGAAAATGTTTACAAATTTTTCGTTTCACAAGTGTCTAATATATATGAAAAGTATGCACCTTATAGTTTTAAAACTGTAAGGGAGAAAACTAAGGAATTAGGTCAAGAATATACTGCAAGACAATATACTATTCAAGTAGTTTTATTTGCTGGTATTGCTGGTGGTATAGCTTATATGTATTTTTATAGTATTATATGGGCTGTAGTATATGCAATAATAGCTGTAGCATTTATTCCTTATTTAGCATATTTAAGATGTCAAAGAGTATATAGTGAATTTATATTTGAACAAATTCAAGTATATACAACAAATGTAATAATGGAATTTAATACTACTCAAAGTTTTGTTAAAGCCCTAGAGGGAGTAAGAGATTCAGGGATTTTAGAAGATCCGGTTTTAACTGATGTTAGAACTATGATTGATATGTCTTATCAAAATGGTACTATAGATGAATCGATTGAATTCTTCAATGCTAAATATCCATTTTATATGGTAAAAAATATGCATCAATTATTCTTACAAATTACTAAAGAAGGAGCTAGAGATTCTGGTGAAGCATTAGAAAATATGTCAATGGATATCGATGCTTTAGTTGAAGGGGTTTATCGAGATCAAATGGATCGTAAAAACTTCCATAAAAGATTTATTACTTTTGGTTTAGTATTATTTTTCTTAGTAATGGTTATGCAATTCTTACTCGGAAGAGATAGTTATATTGAATTACTAGATTTATGGTATGTTAATTTTATATTACATGCAATAATTGTTATTAATAGTTATTTCCTTATCACAGGCGAAAAATATTATAATGAAGATGTGGGGGGAGAATAATGCATATAGAGATACTTATAATCGGTATAATTGTTATTTTCATAATGGCTTATACTGGTAGAATTAATACTAATAAATTTTTAGCAGATAACGAAGTTTATTTTTCAAAATTAAAAGAAGATGACTGGGATTTTTATGTAAGAGCTAAATACGGAGATAGCGCTAATCCAGACATTTTGTTTAATAAAAGAATCCGTAATGGTGTAATAGCAGCGGCTTTAGTATTATGTTTAATGATTGGTAATATGAGTTATATAACTTTTATACTTGCAATCATTGTTGGTATATTTACTTTTAAAATGGATTATATGAATATTAAAAGTTATTATAAAAAACATTTGCATGAAATAGATGCAATGTTACCACATTATTTAAAAAGTATTGAAATTTTAATTCAACATTATACAGTACCAGTTGCTATTGGTAAATCAATGTCAGATGCTCCAGCAATATTTAAAGATGGATTACAAGAATTAATAAATGAAATTAATTCAGGTAATGATACTATTGAACCATATATGAATTTTGCTAAGACTTATCCTGTAAGGGATTCAATGCGTATGATGCGTCTTCTTTATCGTTTAAGTTTAGGTAGACAAGAAAGAAAACAAGAACAAATTCTTGCTTTCTCTAGATCTATTTCAAGCTTACAACAAAAAGCTCGTGAAACAAAATATAAAGAAAGACTAGAAAAAATGGAAAGTAAGACTATGGCTATGTTATTAACAACCGGATTAGGAGTAATGGTTTTACTAATACTAGCAGTATTAATGATAATGAATGTTTAAAACTATTCTTTTGAATAGTTTTTTTATGCTTGTTTAACGTATTGCATATTGTTATAATGTGAATGTGAGAGAGAACTTTTATAATTTAATGTATTATTTAGAGATGCTTTGTGCATTAATTTTAGTTGTTAGAAAGGAGAAAAAATGAATAATACTAAATTAGAAACAATAACAAATTTGTTTCAAGGTAGTGAAATAAGAAGTGTTTGGGATTCAGAAAAAGAAGATTATTATTTTAGTGTAGTTGATGTTATCGCGGTGTTAACAAATAGTTCTAATCCAAGGAATTATTGGAATATGTTAAAAAAAAGAATATCTGAAGAAGAAAAGAGTGAGTTGTACACAAAATGTGTACAACTAAAAATGGCGTCTCAAAGGATGGTAAATTTTATTTAACCGATACCCTTGATACCGAAGGCATTTTACGCTTAATCGAATCTGTTCCTAGCCCAAATGCAGAGCCATTTAAGATGTGGCTTGCTAGTTTAGGAAAAGAAAGAATAGATCAAGTTTTTGATCCTTCAAAAGGCATAGATCAAATGATAAATTTTTATTTAAATAAAGGTTATACACTAGAATGGATTGAAGCAAGGATCAAAGCTATAATAAACAGAAAAAAATTAACTAAAACGTGGAATGATAGTGGTATAACCGAACCTTTCGAATATGGTTATCTTACAAACGAAATTTATAAAAGTTGGTCAGGTATGAAAGCTTCGGAGTATAAGGAACTAAAAGGAATAAGAAAAGAGTCGTTAAGAGATAATATGACAGATATAGAAATAGCTTTAACTGATTTAGGCGAGGTAGCAACTAGAGAACTAGCCAAAAAACATAAACCTATTGGATTAAAAGAATCTAAAAAAATAGCGCAAATGGGAGGAGAAGTAGCTAAAGCTGCTAAAGATGATATTGAAGATAAATTAGGAGAGTCTGTAATTAGTAGTACTAATTCACTAAAATATCAATATATAGAAAACAAGAAGATAAAGTGATTATCTTCTTATTTTTTGTCTAAATATGTAATCGTAAACCTAAAATATTATTATTGATAAAAAGAATAAAACAAGATATAATAAAAATGAGATCATAAAGGAGGAATATATAAATGAAGGAAGCGACTGGAGAATTAAATATGACTGTTATTACAGTAGTAGCTATTGCAGCAGTAGCAGCATTTTTCTATGCGTTTGTATGGCCACAAATACAAAATAGTATTGCAGGTAATGCGGCGTGTTCAAATGGACCAGGTACTGTTACTGGTGTAGCATCTAAGGAAGGGTATGTTAGTTGTACTGCAGCTGATGCTACTACAGGAACTTATACATGTTCTTATTATACAAACGGAGAAACTCGTAGTACTACATGTACTAGAAAATAATTATAGGAGCAAAATAATATGAAAGAGGCTACCGGAGAGTTAAATGTTACAGTAATAGTAGTAATTTTAGTTGGGCTTCTTATGGCCTTTTTCTTTTATACTGTCTGGCCAATGATAAGAGGCAATTTTGTTAGTGAAACAAATTGTAATAAGGCAATTTGTGCACCATGCAGTGATGGTACTAGTACTTGTAAAACTAGAGTTTGTCATATGAAGGGTGATACAGCTCATACTTTTGAATGTGTTAATAAAGGGTAAAGTGTAGGTGATATAAATGAGAGAGGCAATAGGTGGTAATTGGTTATTTAATATTGTAATCTTTTTTGTTATATTATTTACAGGATATTTATGTTTATCTATTAATCATACCAAAGCTTTTAATGTAAAAGATGATATTGTTAAAATTATTGAAAGAAAAGATGGATTTGATAGTTTAAATAATGTTAGTAGTGAGAATGATAAGGCAATTATTAATAATATAGTAGCAAGTTTACAAGAATTTGGATATCGTACAACTAGCGCTTGTCCAAGTAGTAGTGGTGGATCTGTTTGGTATGGCTTTGATCGAGATGGAAAAAGGGATCATAGCAATAATAATTCTGCTTTTTGTATAAGGGAAATAGATGCTACTTATGGTAGGGAGGATCTAGCTGATACCGTTTATTATCAAGTAGTTGTTTTCTATCAACTTGATTTACCAATAATTAATAATTTATTTAGATTTAATATAAAAGGTGATACTAAACTTTTATATAAATAGGTGATAATATGAGAGAATCAATAGGAAGTACATGGATTTTACAATTAGTAATTGTATTTATATTATTGTTTGTTAGTTTTTTAACACTTCCTTTAAGTTATTCTAAAAGTTATAAAACAAAAAACGAAATGTTAAGTATAATTGAAAAATACGAAGGTTTAACTTCTAATTCGGTTAAACTTATAAATAATTATTTAGATTATAATGCATATAATGCAAAAGGAAAGTGTCCAGATTCTACTTGGTATGGACAAACCAATATTTCAGCAAGTAATGGTGTTTTAGAGCCTGCTGCTACTAATGAAAAGTATTATTATTGTGTAAAAAAAAGATTTGCTAATAAAAACTATTATTTTTATGAAGTAAAAGTATTTTTAAGTTTTAATTTACCAGCATTAGGAGATTTTGCAACATTTACTATTTCTGGTTCAACCGCGGATGTTTTAAGTACTGATGCTTACACCGCATATAATTAAGGAGGAATAACATGAATGTTATAGTAGCAAATAAGTTCCAAGCATTACTTGGAACATTAGATATAGATTTAATTAAAAGTATAAATGGAGAATTTGAACCATCAGAACTTGCTAGTCAATTTAGTAATTTCTTCTTTAATAAGATGATACTTGATATAACAGCAATTAGTAATTATAAAGATATTAGTGTTATTCAAGAATTATCTGTTTGTATGGATATGAGTAAAATTATATTATTACTAGATGATTCAGAAGTTGTTAATTCACCAACTTACTTATCTCAATTGGTATCAATGGGTATATATAATTTTACTAGAAGTGTTGATGCGGTTAAGTTTTTAATTGATAATCCTAATACTTATAAAGATGTAGCAAGTTACCATAATTTAAATAATATTCCAATGATGGGAATGCCTGGTGAAGTTAATAATCCGGCTATGACTCCAATGAGTTTAAGAGTTATTGGATTTAAAAATGTTACAGAACATGCTGGTGCTACAACTTTAGTCTATATGTTAAAAAAACAATTAGAAAGATTATATAAAGTAAAAGCAGTAGAAGTAGATAAACATGATTTTGCTTATCTTAATGATAAGACTTTAGAAAGTACTACTTCTCTAGATTTACCAGCATTTATAGCAACTAATCAAAATCAAGAAGTAATTTTAGTGGATTTAAATGAAGAAGGATCCGAAGGATCTTGTTCTGAAGTTATTTATTTAATAGAACCCGGATTAATAAAATTAAATAAATTAATTAGAAGAGATCATGCTGCTTTTGAAAAACTAAAAAATAAAAAGATAGTTTTAAATAGAAGTATATTATCAAATAAAGATGTAGGAGATTTT
>X208_Red_Sheep__coassemble_61_pt1 | contig 10062 bp, 7 predicted proteins | sample X208_Red_Sheep__metabat2_low_PE_001 | metagenome-assembled genome bin X208_Red_Sheep
AGATTACCCAATTATCACAAATATGATAATGTCTTACTTTAATTATGATATGAATATTATAGGATCAGATATTTTTGCGGGTAGTACAATTATTGGCTTTTTATTAAAAGACCATAACGAAGACATGGTTAAACCTTATGTCGAAAAACTTCTTGCTGGAAAAGAATTATCTACCGATACGATGAAAATGATTGGCGGTGGAGGATCTAGCTTAGTTTATAAAATAAATGATTTGATATTAAAGTTAGGAGAAACTAGAAATACGCGTAGAGTGTTTATTAACCATAGAATTTTACAATCATTAGTTAGAGACTTATTAACTAAAAATGATGAAGATCTATTATGGGTTGAAGTTATGAATTACGCTTATGTTGGAGATGTAACCAAAGAAGAAAGAGATGAATTGAAATCTGACCTTTATCGCCAAGGAATAATTTGGGAAGATGATAAGTTAGAAAATTGTGGAGTATTGCAAGATGATGATACTAATGATTTATATTATGGTGAAGTAAAACCCAAAATGATGGCTACAATTATAGATAACGCAGCTGATCGTGAAGCTTTTTCAAGAAGAAGACGTAGAGTAGTAGTAATTGATAATGATAATACTAGAGTAGACTTCACAAAAATAGGTAAATAAAAAATAGTAACATAGATTATGCTACTATTTTTTGTTATAATAAATTTAGGTGATTTAAATGTCAAAAGTAATAGTAATAGGTGGAGGAGCATCGGGTTTAGTTGCAGCGATATATGCTGCGAAAGTTGGCAACGATGTTTGTGTTTTAGAACGCAATAGCAATTGTGGCAAAAAACTTCTTGTGACTGGAAATGGCCATTGCAATTATTACAATATTGACCAATCAATTGAACATTATCATTCAAGTAGTAAAAATGATTTGTATAAAATAATTAATGAAGAATCTAACATAGATAATTTGCAATTTTTTGAATCTATTGGAATATTTCCGAAAATAAAAAATGGCTACTATTATCCTTTGTCTAATCAATCAATCAGCATTTTAAATGCTTTAATAACAGAAGTTAAACTATTAAATGTAGAAATTAAAAATAATATTTTAGTTACAGATGTTTTTAAAGAAGATAATAGATTTCAAGTTATTACAGATTATGAAGTATATGAATGTGATAAATTAATAGTTTCATGTGGAGGAAAAGCGGCTCCTAAAACTGGCTCTGATGGATTTGGTTATAGTTTGTTAGAAAAGTTTGGTCATGAAATCATTAAACCATTACCAGCTTTAGTGCAACTTGTTTGTGAAGACAATATTACTAAAGCGTGGGCTGGTATAAGAAGTGATGTGAAGTTAAATCTTTTTGTAAACGGAAAAATAGAAAAAGAAGAAACTGGAGAAATAATGCTTACTGATTATGGTGTAAGTGGCATTTGTGTTTTTAATCTAAGTGGTATAGCTGCTAAAGAGATAGCAAAAAACAATAAAGTTATATTAAAAATTAATTTTGTTCCAAATATGGAATTGACAAAAGAATCATTTAACGAATTTAACAAAAAAATAAAAAATAGAACTATTTCTCAAATATTGGATGGATTTTTAAATTATAAGTTAGTAAATGCATTGCTTAAAAAAATTAAAATAAATCCTCAGGCTGAATGGGATGAATTAACTGATTTAGAACAAAAAGAATTAATTAAAATTTTAACAAAATATGAAATAGAAATAAAAGATACAAAATCGTTTGATAGTGCGCAAGTTTGTAGTGGTGGTTTATCTCTAGAACAAATAAATTTAGAAACAATGGAATCTAAGTTAGTTCCTAATATGTTTGTCACTGGGGAGCTTTTAGATGTAGATGGCGATTGCGGTGGTTATAACTTAAATTGGGCGTGGACCAGTGGTAAATTAGCGGGAAAAGGAACTGGTAAAAATGATTAGAATCAAACAATTAAGAGTTCCGATATCAAAAGATGTAGATTTGTTTGCTGCGTTAGCCAAAAAATTAGATATAAAAAAACAAGAAATATTAGAAATAAAAATTCATAAGCAATCATTAGATGCTAGACGTAAGCCGAATTTGTTTTGGGTATATGAAGTAGATGCTATTATAAAAGATGAACAAAAAATATTATATAAATATAAAGATGTAATTATTACTCCGGATGAAAGATATAAATTGACTATAACTGGAACCCAAAAAATGAAATGTCGACCTATAATAATAGGAGCAGGTCCTGCAGGTTTGTTTGCGGCTTATGTTTTGGCTGAAAGTGGTTACAAACCAATCGTATTTGAACGAGGCGAAAAGATAGAAGATCGTATAAAAACAGTAGAAGAATTTTGGGAAACGGGAAATTTAAATATAAATTCTAATGTTCAATTTGGTGAAGGTGGGGCAGGAACTTTTTCGGACGGAAAATTAAATACTCTAATTAAAGATGAAAGATTTATTATGCGCAAAGTATATGAAACGTTTGTTGAATGTGGTGCTCCAAAAGAAATACTATATTTAAATAAACCACATATAGGAACTGATATATTAAGAAATGTAGTGATTAATATGCGAAATAAAATTGTTTCTATGGGTGGAGAAATTAAATATAACTCGTATTTTAATGACTTTGAAATAAATAAAAACAAATTATCAAAAATAAGAATAAACAACGATTGGATTGATTGCGAGACTTTAATATTAGCTATTGGGCATAGCGCTAGAGATACGTTTGAAATGCTTTATAACAAAAAAGTTAATATGCAACCCAAACCGTTTGCGGTTGGCCTTAGAATAGAGCATTCCCAAGAGTTGATTAATGAAAACCAATATGGCAAAAATTATCCTAAATCCTTACCAGCGGCTGAATATAAATTAACTTACACCACAAAAGCTGGAAGAGGGGTTTATACATTCTGTATGTGTCCTGGTGGATATGTAGTAAATGCATCTTCTGAAAAAAATAGGTTAGTAGTAAATGGTATGAGTGATCATGCGAGAAATTCAGAAAATGCAAATAGTGCAGTTATTGTAACGATTACTCCGGATGATTTTGGAACTCATCCTTTAGGTGGGATTGAATTTCAACGTAAAATAGAAGAGCAAGCTTATCAATTAGGTAAAGGCAATATTCCAGTTCAATTATTGGGTGATTATATTAATAATAAGGAAACAACAGAACTAGGAAATGTTAAACCTATTTTAAAAGGAAAATGTGAATTTGCTAACTTAAATAATATTTTCCCAAAATTTATAAACGAATCGTTGAAAGAAGGTGTAATAAATTTTGATAAAAAGATTAAAGGTTTCGCAAATTCAGATTCTTTACTTTTAGGGGTAGAATCAAGAACGTCTTCGCCTGTTAGAATAATTAGAGATACTAATTTTATATCTAATATAGAAGGGATATATCCATGTGGTGAAGGAGCGGGTTATGCTGGTGGTATAACCTCTAGTGCTATAGATGGAATTAAAGTAGTAGAAAAAATTGTAGAAAGTTATCTTCCTTAAACAATATCTAAAACAGATATTGTTTTTTATTTACAAAAATAAACGAATAATGAGTAAATGTCATTGACAGTAACAAAGATAATTTGATATTATATGAATATAAGACAAAATATGACACGTGAGGTGTGTTATATTTAACAAAAAGTAGGAAGGGAAAAATTATGAAAAACAAAAAAGTGATGTATGCGATTATAGGCATGATCGCATTAGTGCTGGTTACGATAGGAATAACATATGCCTATTGGTTAATTACAAGAACACAAGAAGGAGAAAACGTTATTAATACTGGTTGTTTAGATATTAGTTTATCTAACGAAGTAAATGATATAACGTTAACAAATCAATTTCCAATGTCTGATGAAGATGGAAAGAAACTTACACCATATGAATTTACAGTAACAAATAATTGTAATACAAGCGTGGATTACCAAATTAATTTAGAGTCTTTAGAAACTGGGACAGAAGAATTAAATGATAATTCAATAAAAATGGCAATAAATCTAAAAGGAGAAACCAATATAGTTGGAACAAAATTAAGTTCAAAAGGTACTACAGATACAACAATAGAAAATGCTTTAAATGCCAGAAAGTTGTTAGTAGGAACTTTGGGAGCATCATCAGATACAAGTTCTGATGATGAAGTAACTTATGAATTAAGATTATGGTTGGATGCAAACGCTCCAATTAGCGAAATGAACAAAGCTTATAAAAGTAAAATAACTATAACTGTAGCACCAACAATAAATGTTGATGTATGGGATGGAACAAGTGCAACAGCATTAGCGGACTTAGAAGTTAATGAAGCAACAAAAACTGTAAATATAAATAGTGCGGCAGATCTTGCTGGTATAAGAGATGCATTAGATGCGGGAAATTTAGAAGGATATAACATTGAATTAAATAGTAATATTGATTTAAATAATGTAGCTTGGGAACCAATAGGTGAAGCTGGAAGTAATTATAAAAGTTATGATGAAGCAGCATCATATTTTAGTGGAACATTTAACGGAAATGGTAATACTATATCAAATTTAAATGTAGTATCAGATAGTGGAGAAGCAACTGCATTTATCGAAGCAGTAGCAGGAGATACAGTAATTAAAAACTTAAATATAGAAAACGGAACAGTATCAACTAGCGGAAAATCATCAGCTGCGTTAGTAGCGTATGCAATAGATAAAACTGGAGAAAACTCCAACCTAACTATTGAAAATGTAAACGTAAATGTAAATGTAACTGGTGGAGATGTAGCTGGTGGTATTATTGGTAGATCATATAACACTGGTAATATGATAATAAATAATTGTACAAATTATGGAACAATAACAGGCCCAGGAACTACTGATCTAAGTGATGTAGATGGTAAAATAGCTGGTATCTTAGGGTTTGCTAAAGGTAAAGGCTCAGATACAGAATTTAGTGTAACCATAACAAATAGCATAAATTATGGAAATATAGTAAATGGACATTTTGCTGGTGGAATTCTATCTTCTGCAATCAGCTCTGGAGTTTATAATATTGATAATTGCGTAAACTATGGCTCAATTGGTAAAATTGATTCTGAGTATTCTTATTACGCAGGCGGAATATTAGCACATATTAATAGTAATATTGTAACTGGTGAAATTAAAAATAGTACAAATAATGGTAAGATTACAGCGGATTATATTGCCGGTGGAATTATCGGTGGTAATTCATCTCCTGCATATTTACTAACAAATTGTATAAATAATGGAGAGATATATGGTGAAAGTAGAGCCGGTGGTATAGTTGGTGGAACAGTAGGTAGCGGTGTACAACATTCAATAATAACAAGTTGTACAAATAATGGTTTTGTTTCTGGTGGAACAGATGCTATAGTAGGTTCTATAGTAGGTTATGCATACTATGCTTCACTAAGAAGTTGTACAAATAATGTAGCAGGATTAGAAACTATTGGCTATATTGCTGAATGGAGCGAAATAGTTTAATTATCAAAAAGAATGATTATATTCATTCTTTTTTTTATATTCTAAGCCTTTTCACAAAACTTTTAATAATTTGGTATTTTTCAAAGAATATTTAAACTAATATTTTATATGTCAAGAAAATTATATATAAATTAGACGAAAAAACAGATATGTATTATAATTAATAATAGAGGTGTATGTATGAAAACTGTAGTAATAACTGGATCTGCTAGAGGTTTAGGCTTGGAAATGGCTAAAAATTTTAGAAAAAATAATTTTAATGTTGTTATAAGTGATATTAATGTAGATAATTTGTATAAAGCTGAAGCCATTTTAAAAAAGATTAAAAGTAAAGGTAAAGTTCAATTAGAAGTCTGTGATGTTACTAAAAGTAAAGATTTAAAATCTTTAGGAGAATCTGCTAAAAAAATATTTGGCAGATTAGATATTTGGATAAACAATGCAGGAATTAATCAACCGGATAAGCCTATTTGGGAGGTAGATGATAAAGCGATTGATCTACTTTTAGATGTTGATTTGCGTGGAGCAATCATTGGCTCTAAAATTGCAATGAATATTATGAAAGAACAAGGCTATGGAGCTATTTACAATGTTGAAGGCCATGGTAGTAATGATAATGTAATATTAGGTTTAAGTATTTATGGAACAAGTAAAAGGGCCGTTACGTATTTTACTGAAGCCTTAGCTAAAGAAGTGGAACTAAGTCATTTACCGATAAAAATAGGAAAGCTTTCTCCAGGAATAATGATTACAGATTTCTTAACTAATAGTTTAGGAAACGACAAAATGTCTTTGAATGAAAAAACTAAAAAAGTATATAATATATTAGGGGATTATCCTGATGTAATAGCAGAGTTCTTAGTAGAAAAGATGATTAATAATACAAAGAACAATGTGATATTTGAGTGGCTAACTAATGGTAAGGCAGCACTTAGATTTATGACTTCTGGATTTAATAAAAGAGATTTCTTTCATGAAAATAAGTAGATGTAAATCTGCTTTTAAAAAAATAAAAAATTAGCAGTTATATATTGACAAGTGCTAATCATAAGATTATAATGTAATTAGCACTTGAAAGTTTATAGTGCTAGTTTGATTGAAGGTGATGAAACTGGAAACTAGGCAAAAAGAACTTTTAAAAGAAATAGTTGAAAATTATATTAAAACAGTTAAACCTGTAGGAAGTAATTCCTTATGTAAAAAGTTTAAATGTTCATCAGCTACTATAAGAAATGAGATGGCTATTCTTGAAAATTTAGGATACATAGAAAAAAACCATATTTCTTCTGGACGTATTCCTTCGGAAAAAGGATATAAGTATTATGTTGAAAATTTAATGAAGCCTAAAGAATTAACTGGTGAAGATGTTTTAAAACTTCAAACTATATTTAACAATAAAGGGTTGCAACTTAGTGATGCTATAACTAAATGTATGGAAATAATAAGTGACTTAACTAATTACACTAGTGTAGTGTTAGGTAAAAGTAGTAATGAGAATTTATTAAAACAGGTTAGTATAATCCCTATTGATAATTTGAAAGTAGTTGCGTTAGTTTGTACAGATAAAGGTATTGTGGAAAGCAAACAATTTTTCTTGCCGCCAAATACTGAAATTCATGAGGTTGTAAAAACTAGTGAAATAATAAATAAAATGCTTATTGGAACGCCAATAAATGAAATTAGTGAACGTTTAGAATATGAAATTAAACCAATTATTTCAAAACAAGTTAATCAATATGAAACAGTATATAATATTTTCTATGATGCATTCAAAGACTTTGTAAATAATTCAAATGTACATGTATCAGGTAAAGCTAAAATATTTGAACAACCAGAATATAATAATGCTAATGACATTAAAAGGTTAGTTAATAAGTTTGAAGATGAAACTTATATAAAGAAAATAGAGGAAAATAACGATAACGGAAAAGCTGATAGAATTAACATTTACATCGGAGATGAATCAGAATTTGATGAAAATGTAACCATTATTAAAAGCAAATACAATATTAATGGTGAAGAAGGAACTATTGCAATAATTGGACCAAAAAGAATGGAATACGATCGTGTAGTAGGACTTTTAAATTACATCAATAAAGAGATTAATTCTATAGAAAAGAGAGATGATCATGAGTAAAGAAGAAATAAACGAAGAAATTAAAGTTGAAGAACAACCAGAAGAAAAAAAGGAAAAAAAGAAAAAAGAAACCAAAGAACTTGAAAAACTTAAAGAACAAAATAAAGAGTTGGCAGAAAAAGTTTTAAGAGTAACAGCAGAGATGCAAAATATGCGTCGTAGATATGATGAAGAAATATCAAAAATTTATAAATACGAGGGTGAAGATCTTGCAAAGAAATTATTGCCAATTATAGATAATTTTGAAAGAGCTATTAGTTTAGATGATAATAATCTGGAGGATGAACAAAGTAAATTCTTAGAAGGGTTTAAAATGATCTATGCTAGCTTAATAAATATTTTAAAAGAAAAAGGAATAGTGGAGATAGAATGTTTAGGAAAACAATTTGATCCTAATTTTATGGATGCTATTCTAACAGATAGTATTGTTGAAGAAGAACAAAATGTTGTTCTTGATGTACTTCAAAAAGGTTATATGTATAATGATAAAGTTATAAGACCTGCCATGGTTAAGGTAAATGAATAAGGAGAGTGAATAAATATGGCAAAAATTATAGGTATTGACTTAGGTACAACAAATAGTTGTGTATCAGTTTTAGAAGGTGGAGAACCAAAGGTTATCCCAAATGCAGAAGGAAATCGTACAACTCCTTCAGTAGTAGCATTTAAAGGCGACGAAGAATTAGTTGGTGAAACAGCTAAACGTCAAGCTGTAACTAATGTAAAAGGTACAGTTGCATCAATTAAAAGAAAAATGGGAACTAGTGAAAAAGTTGAGGCTAATGGAAAGAAATATACACCACAAGAAATTAGTGCAAAAATATTAGCTAAACTAAAAAAAGATGCAGAAGCTTATTTAGGAGAAAAAGTAACTAAAGCAGTTATTACAGTTCCTGCATACTTCAATGATGCAGAAAGACAAGCTACAAAAGATGCTGGTAAAATTGCTGGTTTAGAAGTAGAAAGAATTGTAAATGAACCAACAGCAGCGGCTTTAGCTTACGGATTAGATAAACAAGATGAATTACAAACTATTCTAGTATATGACTTAGGTGGAGGGACATTCGACGTATCAATCCTTGAATTAGGTGATGGTGTATTCGAAGTTAAATCAACTAGTGGTAATAATCGTCTAGGTGGAGATGACTTTGATGATCGTATCGTTGAATATTTAGTAAAAGAATTTAAATCTGAAAATGGTATTGATTTATCACAAGATAAAATGGCAATGCAAAGACTTAAAGATGCAGCAGAAAAGGCAAAAAAAGATTTATCTGGTATGACTACTGCACAAATTTCTTTACCATTTATTTCTCAAGGTTCAGAAGGACCATTACATATGGAATTAAACTTAACCAGAGCTAAGTTTGAAGACTTATGTCGTGACCTATTTGATTCTACTATGGAACCAGTAAGAAAAGCTTTAAAAGATGCTAAATTATCTAGTAAAGACATTAATAAAGTTATCTTAGTAGGTGGATCAACTCGTATTCCATATATTCAAGAATTAGTAAAAAAAGAATTAGGACAAGAACCATCTAAAGGAGTTAACCCTGATGAAGTAGTAGCTATGGGTGCAGCTATTCAAGGTGGAGTATTAACTGGAGAAGTTGATGATTTAGTATTACTTGATGTTACACCATTATCTTTAGGTATTGAAACAATGGGTAATGTTATGACTGTATTAATTCCAAGAAATACTACAATTCCAACAAGTAAATCTCAAGTATTCTCAACAGCAGCTGATAATCAACCTGCAGTAGATATTCATATCTTACAAGGTGAAAGACCAATGGCTCACGATAATAAAACTTTAGGAAATTTCCAATTAACAAACATACCACCAGCACCAAGAGGAGTGCCTCAAATCGAAGTTACATTTGATATTGATGCAAATGGTATTGTTAATGTTAAAGCTAAAGATTTAGGAACAAATAAAGAACAATCAATTACTATTACAGCTTCTACAAATTTAAGCGATGAAGAAATTGAAAAAATGATGAAAGAAGCTGAAGCTAATAAAGAGGCTGATGAAAAACGTAAAGAAGAAGCTGACGTTCGTAATGAAGCAGATAGCATGATTTTTGCTACTGAAAAAGCTCTTAAAGATTTAGGAGATAAAGTGGATTCTAATGATAAAAAAGATGCAGAAGATAAAATGGAAGATCTAAAGAAAGCGTTAGAAGGTTCAGATATAGAAGAAATTAAAAATAAAACTAAAGAATTAAATGATGTGGCTATGAAATTAGCAACAAAAGTTTATGAACAAGCTAGTAAAGAACAACAAGCGAATGCTACAAATGAAAGTGCGTCATCAAACGATGATAATATCGAGGAAGCTAGTTACGAAGAAAAATAACAAATTAAAATAATCAAAGTTCTAGGAAACTAGAACTTTTGGTTAATATATGGAGGAAATATGCAAAAATATAAATCTAGAAAAGAAGTGCCAGAAGAATTTAAATGTGATTTAAC
>X208_Red_Sheep__coassemble_66_pt1 | contig 9669 bp, 9 predicted proteins | sample X208_Red_Sheep__metabat2_low_PE_001 | metagenome-assembled genome bin X208_Red_Sheep
ATTTCTTTTTCCACTTCTAATTTTATTTGTTTTTTATTTTTCTTTTTTCCATACTTTTCATCAATTAATTCAGTAATAATATTCTCTACTTCTTCTTCGTTGCCAGAATAACGATAGTTTTTAAAATAAAGAATATTAAAATTCATAAAGTAAGCTAGAATAGTCCCTTGTTCAGTAGTAGACAAATTCTTTTTTTCCATATAATCTTCTAAAAAATCAAAATCTATAAAACATTGATCCTTTTTTAACTTATAAAATGATACTATTCTACTTAAAATCCTTAATTCTTCTATTTCCTCTTTATGCATTTTATAGAACTCTCTATACCATGAAGATTTGGATGATTCAACTAAACTATTATATCTATTTATTAATATTTGCGGCTTACTTTTTATTTCGTTATATCGAGCAGGAGTAAGTTTATCTATTTTTGCTTTCTCAAAAGCTTCATATAATTTGTTCATTTTATTATCTAAGAGCTTTTGATCATTTCTTAGTAATCGTCTAAATTGTTTATTAATATTATTCATCTTAATTATCCTTTCAAGTATTAAAATTATATAGGTTCAATAATAATTAGTCAATAAAAAGGACATTAATTGTCCTTTTTTTCTAACTCTAATTTTCTTGTGTAACGATAATCACTAAAATTATAATTTATTATATTATCTCCTAATTCTTTGATGTAAAGAATTAATAATTCAGCGTCCTCGTTGTACGCTGGATTATTATCGTCATCATTGCCTATAAATTCAATTAACATCCCATTTATTACATTATATGTTTCTGTAATAGTATTATATGCGGAATTTTTAATTGCATCAGGATCATTTAGTATAGTGCATGCGGAAGATAATATTTCCATTTCTTCTGCAGATAAATATCTTTCTGTAGCAGCATTTAGTCTTTTGTTTAATTCGTTAATTGTTATTTGATAATTATTTTCAATTATTAGTTTTTTGATATTCAATATTTGAGATTGATCATAATTTGCAGTTTCTAATAATTTGATAACAATTAATAATTCATTATCATTAAGATATCTAATTGGAAAATCATTATTTAAATATTTTTTTAACTCTTGAACAGCCACTCTTCTTTCTTTATTAGCTTGTTCTCTTTCACTAGCTTTTTCCAACATCTTTTTATTACTTTCTTCTTTAGCTTGTTCATTTTTAATGATTGCTTGTCTTTTTGCTTCTTTTTCTTTTTTTTGTTCAATATGTCTTTTTGTACTTTCAGTTAATATAGCTAGTATTACAGCTTTTGGAATTTCTAAATTTATTTTGTCAAACACCCAAAGGAAATCATTAGCATTATCACTAGGTAAAACATTACCAGATTCAGAAATTATATTTCTTAAATTTGATACATAGCTTTGTTCTTGTTTAGTTTTAGCTAAATCTCTTTCATAACAATCTTTAATGATCTTTTTTCTAAATAGTTTTTTACCAATAACTTTACTATTATCTACTGCTTCAGTAACATTATCTAATATTCTATTTTTATGGTTTACCAAGAAATTTAAAATATGTTTAATAGTTGTATTAAAATAGAAAGCATATACTTCAGCTTGTTCTCTTTTATTAAATTCAAATTTTTCTAAATATATTTTTAAAAGATCATATCTATCAAAGAAGCCATCTTTATCATAACAAGTTGCTAAAAAATCTAAATCATCTAATCTATCAAGATCTTCTTTTCTTGATCGTTTAAATTCAACATATACTTTATCTACTTGTTTATCAGCTTCAAGCTCTAATTCTTCTGGTGTGGCAATTATATTGCTATCTATCTTATTTCTTGTTTCGAAATATATGCCTGCTTGTCTTTTACTATATAAAGCATCATATTCTTTTTTTAGTACTTTAAATAAATTATCATGTTCTTTATTTATTAATTTTATAAATTTTTTAGTTGTACTATTCATTATATTCACCTATTCATTTTCTTTTTTGGTTAACTCTAACGCAAAACGATAATCACTATAGCAATAACTTAAAACTATATCTCTTATTTCCTCGATCGCTATAATTATTAATTCAGCATCATCATTAAGAAGATGATTATCATCATCGTTTAATTGGTAAACTTTAATTAATAATTCTTTAATAAAGAAGAAGTTTTCTTTTATTTTAATAAATAATGCATTGATTACTGGATCTGGACTATTTAGTAGAGCTTCAGTACTATTAAGTATATCGATTTCTTCAGTACTTAAATATTTTCGTTTAGCTGCATTAAAATCTAGTTCGTCTTGTTTTAATTTCAATACTTCGTTATTTTTAACAATATTTTGTTGAATTTTAGCTATTTCTTCATCTTTATAATCCAAAGTGATTAAGGCATCAGAAATAGTTTTAAATTCTTCGCTGGAAATATATTTTGTTGGTTGATCATCCACTAAATATTGTTTAATAATTTGTGTAGCAGACCATCTTTCTTTTTTATCTGGTTGATTAACTAGTTTTTCTTCTTGATTACATTCTTTTGCTCGATTTAATTTTTCTTCTTGTAATTTGCTTGCAATATATTTATCACTTACAACTTGAATAATCATTTTTTGCTCATTTGCAGTCATTCTAATTTGTTTTAATTGTAATGCTTCATATAATTCTTCAATATCTTTAGATCCAATAAAATGACCACCTTCATCTATGTAGCCATCAATAACTTTATAGGCTTCTATAGATACTAATATATCTGTTAAGTAATTTTCGCTTTTCATTTTAGCTAAACATTGATCAATAGTTGTTTGATCAACGCTTTCACTTAAAAGATCTAGTTCTTCGGCAAAGTGTTTTTCAAAATATTTATGATCGAGAGTTATTCCTTGCTCTTTTGCTTCTTTTAGTTCTTCTTCTAATCTATTAAAACTTTCAGCTGCTGCTTTTAGCAAATAGCCAATTACTTCAAGTTGATATTTCTCTTCAAATTCTAAGCATTCAAACAAACATTCTAATCCTTCATATTCATTAAAAGCGTGTCCTTCACTAATTAATTTATAAACCCATCTAGTTAAGTTGTAATTATATACAAGTTCTGGATAATTGTTTTTAATTCTTGTTAGTTCTCTTTCTATTGCATCTTGAACTTTAGGATCATCAAAATCTCCAAAAGTTGTTTGTACATTGTTTATCATTAGGACATTGTGTGATATTTTGCTCTTTTCTAAATTTTCTTTTGCTATATCACTTATTTCAGTCGCTATTTCTTTTTCTAAACTTTTTAAGGCACGTAAAAACTTATTAGTACCTCTATTAAATTCTATCATTTAGTATACCCCTTCCGGTAATTGTGTATTATAAACTACAGGGGTATATTTGTCAAATAAAAAAGGCTTATTAAGCCTTATCTTAATGTATCTATTTGTTTATTAAAATTATCACTATGACAGATATAAGATCCGCTAACTACCATATCTATATCTTTATCTTTTAGATAGTCAATGGATTCATTATTAATCCCGCCATCAACACTAATTATATAATTATAATTAAAATCCTTTCTTAACTTTATTAATTCATCTATTTTTGTAATTACTTCAGGAATAAATTCTTGCCCTCCCTTGCCCGGATGAACAGACATAACAAGCACTTGATCAATTAATGGTAAATATTCCTTTATTTTTTCTAAATCTGTTTCTGGATTAATAGATATTCCTGTTTTTAAGCCCAGCATATTCAATTTATCTATTGTATCTTTAGCGTTTTTTACTGCTTCAACATGAAAAGTAACGTATTCAGAATTAAGCATGGCTAAATCTTCAAAATATTTTTCTGGTTTTAAAGTCATAAGATGTATATCTAATTTTTTCTTCGTATTACTAAGTAGTTTTGTAACTGCTGAAATAGTAAAATTTTTATTTTCTACAAATTTACCATCCATTAAATCAACATGAATATAATCAGCGTTTGATTTATCAATTAATTTAATCGTTTCTGCTTCTTTATATTTACTACTTAGGTAAGATACTGCTACTTTCATAAAACCCTCCTATTTATTAATAAAATTAAGATAATTTTCGTAACGAGATTTTAGAATTTCTTTTTTTTCTAAAGCTTCTCTAACTCCACACTCTTTTTCTTTCACGTGTTTACAATCACTAAAATAGCAATTATATTTACTGAATTCAACAAAACTTTTCTTTATTTCTTCTTCAGTAAATTCATCTAAATCCAAAGCAGAAAATCCTGGAGTATCCGCAATATACATATTGCCAACTTTAAATACTTCTACATGACGAGTCGTATGCTTACCACGACCTAAAGCTTCAGAAATTTCCGCTGTTTTAAGATTTAATTTTTTATTTAAGCGATTTAGTAAACTGCTTTTCCCTGCTCCTGTTTGTCCTCCTAAAACAGTAAGTTTATTTTTTAATAACCTTTTTATTTTAAATTTTTCGGTATTTTTTACTACTTGAAAGCCAATTTTTTTATAATATTTGATTATTTTATTTAACTCTTTTAATTCTTCTTTATTAAGTAAATCTATTTTTGTTAAACAAATAATCGGTTTAATATTACTCATTATACTAAGTGATAACAATTTATCTAATAAATTAAGTGACAAATCCGGCTTTTTGACACTAGTCACTATCAAAGCGTAATCAACATTAGCTATTACTGGTCTTTTTAAGGAATTTTTGCGAGGTAATATTTCTAATATATAATTATTGTCTTTATCTATAATACAATAATCTCCTACTATAGGTGTAGTTCCTATATTACGAAATTTACCTCTAGCACGGCAATCGATTATTTCATCATTTATTTTTACAGTATATAAATTACTTATAATCTTAATAATTTGTCCTTGCATGTTAATCACAATTTCCTAATTCATCACAAATTGTTTCGCCATCATTTGTAGTTGGAGATGCCGCTACTACAACTTTGAATGTTTGTCCGGCATCAACTGTATATCCTTCTGGCTTATTTTGAGATAGTATAGTACCAGCCTCATATTCAGTTGTTTCTTGATATTCAATTGTTACTGTTAAATCGTATTCTTCAGCAAAATTTTCAATTGATTCAACGTCCCAAGTTCCATCTTTGAAATTTGGATATGTAGCTACAATGTCTGGTATATATAAAGTAATTGAATCACCAACTGATAATTTTTCATCAGGTTTTACATCTTGGCCGATTACGATATCTTCTTTTCCTTTATATTTTTCTGCATCTTCTACTTCTTGTGTTTCTACATATACTTTTAAGCCTAATGCTTTTAAAGCTCCTTGAACTTCTAAATAATTTTGATCTGTATAATCTTCAATTGTAATTTTAGTATCTCCTAATGATACATAAATTCTTACTTCATAGCCTTTTTTCTTTTTACTGCCAGCCGAAGGCATGGTTCTTGTAACTTCACCCTCAGGAATATCAGTTGAACTTTCCTCTTCTTGTTCATCGCTAACTGTAAATCCTGCATCTTGAAGAGTTGTTATAGCCTCACTTACACTCATTCCAGAAACATCAGGAACTTTAATTTGCGATTTATTGGTCATCAAAGGAATTAATATTACAATAGTTGTAATGATAACTACTAATCCTGTAAAAATTGAAAATAATTTTATTAATAGTTTTTTATCTTTTTTCAAATCATCACCCGAAATCTGTTTTGCAATTACTTCTTCTGGTTTTGTTTCTTCTTTTTTCTCTTTTGTAACTTTTAACATTCTTGTATCATCTATATCTGTATTAGGATATTTAAATGTTATCTTTGCTTCATTTATTCTAGAATCATCTAAACAAGTAGCTAAATCTTCATGCATTTCTCTAGCATCTACATATCTATTTTTGACATTTTTATTAGTCGCTTTAAGAATTATGTTTTCTAAACTTTGAGGAATGCTAGGAAGTTCTTCTCTAACACTAGGTAGTGGCTCTTTTAAATGTTTAAGTGCTATTTCTACTGCATTATCTCCGCGATAAGGAAGTTTTCCGGTAAGTAACTCATACATTAAAATACCCATCGAATAAATATCACTTTGAAGCGTTGATCCTTTACCATTTGCTTGTTCTGGTGGCAAGTAATGGACACTACCCATAACTGAGTTGGTTTGAGTTAATTGAGTAGCATTCATAGCCATTGCTATACCAAAGTCAGTTATTTTTACAATCCCATTTTCTAAAATCATTATATTTTGTGGTTTAATATCACGATGGATTATATATGAATCGTGAGCTACACTTAAACCATCTGTAATTTGAAGCATTATATCTACTACTTCGCTAACTGTTAATTTTCCGCGTTTTTTTAACAAAGCCTTTAAATGTTTACCTTCAATATATTCCATTACAATATAGTATTGACCAGAATCTTCTCCTACATCATAAACCTCAACTATATTAGGATGCGCTAAAGAAGATGCTGATAATGCTTCTCTTTGGAATCTTCGCACAAATTTTTCATCATTAGCTAGATCACCACGAAGTAATTTTATTGCTACATTACGATCTAAAATTGTGTCATAAGCTAGATATACATTAGCCATTCCACCTTCACCAATGCTTTTAATTATTTGATAACGATCGCTAATCTTTTGCCCTTTCATTACCATACTAATCACCTATCTCTTTATCTTTTACTAAGTATGCAATTGATATGTTATCTGTTCCACCCCTGGCATTACATTTTCTAATTAATTTACTTACTTTTTCTTCAATATCAAGTTCTTCATCATTTAATACTTTTTCTATTTGATCTGTACTTAGCATATTAGTTAAACCATCACTACATAATAATATTCCTTCAGTAGTTGGATCAACTACATCAAAAATATCTAATTCACATTTTTCTGTAGCTCCTAAAGCTTTCATCAAAACATTTTTCTTTGGATGATATTTTGCTTCTTCTTCAGTCAAATCTCCGGCTTGAACTAAAAGGCTAACTAATGTGTGATCTTTTGTAACTTTATGAAGTTTATTTTCTTTTAATACATAACCTGAAGAATCTCCAATATTACCGAATATTAAATAATCTTTAGTTAATAATGCTACGACTACTGTAGTACCCATTCCAGTAGAATCTGGATTACTTTCAGCATATGTCAAAATATTTTTATTTATTTCATTAATATTATCATTTAGCCAACGAATAGCATCTAATTTAGTCCCCATAGTATTTATTTCACTAAATCTTTTTCCTAAATGCGCTACAACCATGCTTGATGCAACTTCGCCTTTTCTGTGTCCACCCATTCCATCTGCTACGATCAATAAGTGTTCGTTAGCGGAATTTTTAAGTATTGTTACACTGTCTTCGTTATGAGACCTAACTCTACCTGCATCGGTTAAATAAAATGATTTCATTATTCCACCTCTTTGCTTCTTAACTGCCCACATGCAGCCGATATTTTACTACCAAATTCTTTTCTTATTGTTACATTAATGTTATTCTTTTTTAATGTATCATAGAATTTCATTACTCTATTTTTACTACTTTTCTTAAATTCAATATGACTAGTTTCATTATAAGGAATCAAATTTACATAAACATTCATTCCTTTGAGTAATTTAGCTAGTTCTATCGCATTCTCTTCATTATCATTAACCATACTAAGCATAACATATTCGATAGTAACTCGTCTATTAGTTTCATTAATATAATCTTTTATAGCCGTAATTAGTTGACTTAAATTATACACTTTATTAACACGCATTAATTTACTGCGAAGTTCGTTGTTTGAAGCATGTAGAGAAATCGCTAAATTTATTTGTAAAGGCAATTTAGCTAATTCATATATTTTTGGAATTAATCCACAAGTAGATAAAGTTATATGACGTGCTCCAATAGCTAACCCTTTTGGATCATTAATTATTTTTATGAAATTTATTACATTATCATAATTATCAAGTGGTTCTCCAATACCCATAATAACTACACTCGATATTCTTTCGCCTATTTCTTTTTCAATTAAAATGATTTGTTCAACCATTTCATAAGTTTCTAAATTACGTACTTTTTTAAGTCTTCCTGACTCACAAAAAGCACATCCCATATTACAGCCAACTTGACTTGATACACAAACCGATAACCCATAATCATGACGCATTAAAACTGCCTCAATATATTCTTTATCTTGAAGTTCGAATAAAAATTTTGATGTATCTATATCAGTTTCCTTTTTTACTATTTTAATAAAGTCAGTACTAAAATCTTTTTTTAGTGTTTCTCTTATTTCTTTTTTTATATTACTAAACTCATCTATATCATATATTTTTTTATCATAAAGCCATTCAAAAACTTGTAACGCTTTAAATTTTTTTTCGTTTATACTAGCAAAATATTCTTCTAAATTCTCTCTAGTCATACTCATCAAATTTTGCATATAATCACCTTAAACAATTATATCACAAAAATTTAGACAAAGAAAAAAATCTTCTAGTGTCAAGTATGGATAGAAGAAATTTGACGAGCTAGAAGATTTTTGGCATATTCAAGCCAATTAAATAGTATCACAATATTTTATCACTGTCAATGATATTTATAAATTAGGAGAATAGTTTTTTGATTAGATTAACTGCTGTCCCTAACCCTTCTGTCATAACAGTATTTAAACTTTCCGATACTGCATTGCCTACTTTTGTTACATTATTTGAGTAATCTATGTTTTCATCAATAGTATAGTTATTTATGTCCACTGCTTTTCCACTTTTAACATCTTGTTCAAATTTTGCAATATTCTCTTTAGTAAGAGTGCTTTTCTTACTTAATTTAGTTTCGTAATAACCACACTCAATAGATATATATAGCACGATAAATACAAAAAATAATATACCTAAAACTCTAAAAAAATGTCTACTAGGTTTCTTTTTTTTCATCTATTTCACCCTTTATATATTTAAATAATATGTCAGAAAAAGCTGTAATTGTATTGTTTACCTCATCAATTGTATTATACTGACCACCTATTTCTATCAAAAAAGCCTTAGGATCAAAATCTTGATTATAAATACCATTTACGCCTTTTCCGCTTTTAGTAATAACTCCTCTTGATAAAGTTGGATAGTATTTATTAAATAGCGCATTTAATTCATTAGCCAGTTTTAAATTCGGTTCATAATTTTCATGATCTAATCCAATTACAAATAAAACTTTAGCGTATGCTTCATTATTTATTGTAGTAGTTGTTTTAGCATGTGTACCAGCATCTCGATGCAAATCAATAAAATATGTCAAAGTAGGATTTTCTTTTTTAGCTTCTTCTAATAACATCCGACTAACTTTATAAGAATAGCCATACTTCCAACCATAAGCATTTAACATATCTGATACATTAGCAGTTTCAACAACAGTTGGCAAATTTAAATCATTCAACTTTTCCCTTAACATGTAACTAGCAAGTAATACAGTAGGTTTAATACTATAAGGTGCTAGATACCCTAAAGCATAGGCTTCTGTTTGATGGGTATTATAAATATAAATAATTGGAGATTTTGAATCATTATTATCTGGATCATCAATATAATCTCCAGTTACAGTTAAATCTTCAACGTCGTCATCATCTACTACTACAGCTTTATCATTTGGCAAACTTATACCTAAAGAATATTGTAACAAAAAGTCTGTACTATTTAGATTTAGGATATCAGAAATATTAAAATTATCTATCGAATTATTTGTACCTGTACTAATTAAGTATTTTATTACTGTATCTTAATC
>X208_Red_Sheep__coassemble_69_pt1 | contig 9546 bp, 7 predicted proteins | sample X208_Red_Sheep__metabat2_low_PE_001 | metagenome-assembled genome bin X208_Red_Sheep
TAAAAAAGAGTTTAGATACATTACTAATGATTTTAGGAACTATCACTTTTTATATTATTATAAGCACCATTATAACTAATATATTTGACTTTAATATAACTATAGAAGTCATAATTAAAGGATTGCTTGAAATAACACAAGGATTAAATAATTTAGCGTTAATTAATATCTCTACAAAAGCAAAAGAAATAATAGCTATTTCTATTATTTCTTTTGGTGGCCTTTCAATTCAGTCTCAAATTCTAAATATTATATCTACCTCTAATATCAAACATAAATATTTCCTTATTGGAAGAATTTATCATGTATTATTATCAATAGTTCTTATACTAATATTTTAAAAACAATTATAATAGTTAGCAAAAATCTCTATATCGTCAACTACAACATTATCATCATAATAATTTAAGATCGGAATTGTAACTTTAGCATAACAAGAATGCATTACTATTATTTCCATTTCTCCAAACTCATAATTAGTATCTTTAATTGTCCATTTTTTATCTTCGTAAGTAAGCGTTTTAAGATCCGCTCCAATAGTTACATATTTTAATGTATCATCCGGCAATGTAATTGTAACTTTATTTGCATCATTATCAATCGAAATGTTTTTTATACCATCAACATCTATTAAATCTTTTTGAATTTCTTTAATTATTTCAGCCCTATTGACTTGATTAGCGATTGCAAATCCAGATTCATCACTCTCATATTTAACATCTAATAATATTTTAAATAGAAAGCTTAAAACTACCGAAAGAAGAGCCACACTAATAATTAGTTCTACTAAAGTCATTCCTTTTTTATTTAACCTCATTAGAAATTCACCTCTTCTAATACAAACGGAGATGAAATAGTCCCATTTCCTTTTTTTATTTCTACATTAGCTTTTAAATTGATTACTGGTCGAATACCCAATTTGATTTTATCCGCAAAATATACAATATCATACTCATCATAATAATGACTAATATTCCCAGCAGATGAAAATATCCATAAAGCCGTTCTATTTGGAAACGAGCTATAATAAGTCGGAGTCATAGTCCAAATTCCGTCACGATTTAAATACATAGTTTCGTTTGATGAATGAATAGAAGCCCCAGCTATCGCTATTTCATCAACTGACAAAATAGCAATCGGATAAGTAAGATTCCCATTCCCGTTAATTACATCATCCATTGTATATCTATCTGCCTTATTTGTACATTTTATTGAATTATAAACACTATTGATTACTCTTTGATCGGATGCATAATCTATAGCACTGGAATCTAAAGAACGATCATTACAAAAAATTCCATCAGCTAAATACTCAGAATAATAATCCATTAAATTATTTTCATACCAATTATCTACTATATTTTTAATTGTACTATTAATTTGTTTACCAGTTCCATCGTTATATGTATACCCTACATATTTAGATAAATTACTTGCATTATTATAATAATTGTATTCAATACAAGATTCAGGGTTATATCCGTTTTCTAAAGCATTATATCCATCATATATTAAACGAATTGTTCCGTCTCCATTTATTCTGACGATTCGCCAATACATATCTTTACCATCATCATCTTGACCAAACATAACATAATTATTTTTTACATCTCCACGGAAATAGTAACTTTTTCCTAAGTCATCTTCTATAGAATATAAACCTTGTTCTCCAGCAACAGTCGCTACACTAAAATCTGGAGATTCTTGCGATTCAATATATTCTTTCCCACCATAAATATCTATGATACAATCATTTAGCTTCGTTATTCCTTTGCTAAAACAATTATACGTTGTTTTTCCATCAATTACGTTCCTTATATCATCCTTTATACCTATTAGCATGTATCTTCTTGATGAATAGGCAGCCAAAATGCTTAGCACTATTGCTATAAACACCAAAAAGAAAGAATAAACTACAGAGATAGAAATAAAACCTTTTTTGTTCATAAACTACCTCCTATATTCTTACCCATGCATAATTGTGAACTTCACGATCACGTAACATATCAGTAGTCTCTCCGGTTTTTGAATTTTCAACTTTAATTTGTTCGATTTCAGTATATTCAACAATCATGATATATCTATTTTTTTCTTCTAATTCACCGATTGTTTCTAAATATGCTAATTCTTCTGCCGAAAAATTTTTTAAATAAGCACACTGATTACTTATAACGCTTTCATCAAAATTACATTCTTGAACATATGACAAATCACTTAAAGCAACAGATATTCTAGTAATATATAAATTATTTACCAAAGACTCGCAAATAGATTTTCCGGTAGCATCATCCCCAAAAATACCACCATATTCACACCCTATTACAATCATAGGATTATTAGCACTTAAATTTTTTAAAACAGAATTCAATTCGTATCTAGCAAAAAAGTTTTTTACATAATAAGTACGATAAATATATGCCACATCATCATAATGAACTCTAGTTTTTTCTTTAATTAAGATATTATTAAAACCACTATATACATATAACAAAGATACAGCTAATACTACAATAGTTACTATAGTTTCAATAAAAACAAAACCCTTTTTATTACACATATTTATCTACTCTTTCCTATTATCCATTATATATTATAATACTTTTTTTTTCAACATTAAAAGGCTTACAAAGTAAGCCTTTTAAGAAACAGTAATAGTACCAAAATTCATATCAAAATTAGGATTTGTTGTATCTCCATCTATATATATATAATACGTTCCTTTAGAATTAAATGTATATGAGAAAGATCCAGTATGTGTTGATCCCTTAGACCATTGATCATCATCGGATTTTTTTAAGTATCTTGTATATATAGATGTGTTATCATTCTTAATTATAAATTTAACCCAGTGTCCTTTTCCAATCCACGTTTGTCCGCCTTGAATTATTTTCCAACTAAAAGTTACTGTATTATTAGAAGTGCTATAAGTTACTTTACCTACTGTATTACCACTCGTATAAATACCTTTTGGATCTATACAAGAACCGCTACTATTTTTTGCACAATATGTAGTGTCAGTATCGTTCCTACACCTTCCGCACACCCAACTTGATATATTGCCTGTTATTGATACTGTTGGTGTACATGCTTTAATAAAACAATTCTTGCTTTCTTTTTTAGACCCACAAGATTTACCACTTATACCTGTATATGTAATCGTTCGATAAATAGTTCCAGTCCCACAAGAGACACAAGTTCCCCAATCTCCTGTAGAAGATGTTGGACTTGTACATAAATCTAATTTAGCGGTTCTGCTTATTGAAGCACTGGCGTTTCCAACGCTATCAACTGCTCTAAAATATCTTGTATGAGTTCCTTCTGTACTCATTTTATATCGACTGCTTGTATAATCATAATTATAGTCATACCAAGTCGAATTATCAGAAGAAATTTGATATTTTGCTACACCACTTCCGCCTGTATCTGTGGATCCAGATGGACCTTTTGATGAACTAGTATTAGCAGCATAAACACTAGAAGACGACCATGTACCCTGTGTATATCTAGACCAATCACCATATACAAATTCCATAGTTGTAGGTTTCGTTGGCTTTGTTTGATCCACATAAACGTTGTATTCGCAACTTCTAGTATTTCCAACTTTATCTGCAATTGTTACGGAGCCTGTTTTAGTTGTTCCGCTATCATAGGTTGTATCATAAGAAGTTTTTACACAACCACTTCCGCCTGTATCTGTACAAGCTTGTTTTATTGTTCGATCACTTTTTGTCCATGTTGCTGAGGCGTTAGTTGCCTCTCCACAATCCGGTTTAGTTTTATCTACATATACATTATATGTACAAGATCTTGTATTTCCTGCATTATCACTTATAATTACAGAATCAGTTGTGGTTGTTCCACTATTATAAGTCGTATCATACGATGATTTAACACATCCACTTCCGCCTGTATCTGTACACGCTTGTCTTATTGTCCGTTCACTTTTTGTCCACGAGCTAGAAGCGTTAGTTGCCTCTCCACAATCCGGTTTAGTTTTATCTACATATACGTTTACCTCTTTTTTACATACTACCTCATTTCCAGCTATATCTTTTATTTTTTGCTCTATTGTAGCTGTTTTAGTGGTTCTATCATATTCATACTTAGCACCACTATATTCTGGATCGCAACCACTTTCGTTATCTTCACATTTTAGTTCAATAACTCTATTATTTTTTGTCCATGAGGTACTTTCGCCACTCCATTTACATATAGGATCTACTTTATCTTTAATACTTAAAGCTAAAACTTTATCATAATCGGTTATGTTACCAACTTTATCTTTTACACATATATAATAATCTGTTTCTTCTAAAATGTATTTGCTTTCGATGGTAATATTACCATTAGATATATATGTAGAACTATTATTACACGGAGTAGTTCCTAGATAATAACCATTAATTCCAGACCCACCCTGATCAGTAGCGTTTATTTTTACTAGACGACCTTTTGTCCAATCATTTCCTCCACTAACTTCTACATCTTTAATAATTGGTGCTTCTTTATCAATTTTAAGTGATGTACTAGCCCAATATTTTTTATCGGTTGTAGTTGTAAGCTCAACAGTGACCATGGCGTTTAATATTGTATTTACATTAGTAGTCATAGTTGCTAAATTACTACTTTGACCACTACCGCTTACCCAGCGATAAGATTCAATCACTTCCTCATCACTCATGTTTGTACGATCAATGCTTAATACTACATCTTCATTTATCCATTCATTAAACGCATAATCTTCTTTTCCAGTTACCAACCCTTTAATAACGATATTAACAGTTCCATAATCTAATTTAGCTTGTGCTAAATCGCATTCCTTTTTGTCAGTAAGTTTACTATTATAATTACCTTTTTCATATGTTATTTCTATCAAAAAACAATTCATTTCACTATTATCACGAGGATCTAGTATTTTAGAACCGTCATCAGTTTCTAAAAGTCCATTATCAATTAATTCCTGCACATTAGTTAGGTTAGTACCATTTGCTGCTGCAAATTTTTCTGCAGTTGTTTCAATTAAAGTAACTAAATTATTATATTGTTTTTCTAAAGCATTTTTTCTTATTGTGTTATAAGATGGTATAGCTATTAAAATAATCAGAGCCAATATCACAATTACAGCAATTAATTCAGTTAATGTAAAACCCTTTTTCTTTTTCTTCATTAGCCTCACCTACTATATATTAGTATATCACGAATTATAATTATAAAGCAAAGAAAAATCCACTATTAGGTGGATAATATCAAAAATAAAATTTAATCATAAAATATTATAGGTGATTCATTATGTGCCATAATCGAGGTTGCGGTGGCGGATTATTTACAATTATCGCAATATTTGTACTATCTATATTAATTTTTTATCAGGTAATTATAACTTTAATTCTTCCATTTCGTTTTAATATTTTTATTCTTTTTATAGAAGTTTTATTATTATTCTTCCTGCTCTATCGTATAGTATGGCCGCACTAAACTTTCTGTTTTAAATATATAATCCAGTTTTTTTCTTACATTAACACAATTATTATATTCACTATCATTTAGTTCAATAATTGGCGGCATCGGTATTAGAATAAAAAATAATTTTTGTTCCGAATCCAACAAAGGATATTTATTTAAATATCTTTTTATTATGGATTCAAAATCATAATTAAAATATTCTTTTTTATATAGTTTTACTAAATCCAATACAGGAGTATCTACCTTAGCATAATCCCAACTAACTAGATAACTTTTATCATTTCTAATAAAATGATCTACTTCTAAATTATTATGAATAAGCGCAACTCGTTGTTTCTTTTCTTCCTTTACCAAATCATACCATAAGTTAAGTTCGTTATCACAAAAATCAAGCGCTGATAATATTTTTGAAATATTTCTTATTAAACTATAATGACTCGGAGACATATACACTTCAACTTTTATAACATCATACATTCTATTGTAATAATCTCTTGTATAATCAATATTGCTTTTTATATTTTCAAAAACTTCTTTATAATTATCTTCACTAACTTCTTTATAATAACTAGTTTTATTATGCAAAAGACCAACTAATTCAACCAAATCATCTATCCTTTGTTCTTTAGGCATTAATGTATCTTCAACTTTCATAAATACATTAACATCTTTTCTGGTATCATCAATCAACGTAGGAAAATAATCAAAGTTCCTGCTTTGTAAATATTTATATATTGCTTTAATATCATTATTTTTTTCTTTTACTATAAAATCTCCACTCGTAGTTTCAAGTATTGTAGTTTTTCCTTTAATAGTATATCGATAAGGCTTATAAATATTCTTTACTACTTCTAAACTTCTATTCATCTTTTTCTTCAGGTATTATTAATTTATCTCCTACACCAATATTTGTTAGATCATTATACTCGCTTATAAGATCCATATTTGTATTATACATCGAACTTATAAGTTCAATTGTTTCTGCTTCTTTTACAATGTGAATATGATATAAAGCATATTCATCTCCACTATTATTTATTGAATCCATAATAGTTTCAGCATCACTTTGATCTAGTCGATCTTCAGTTACATTCACAATATCTTCCTCTTTCTTTTCTTCTTGAGTTGTTTTATCTATTTCTTCTTTTCTTTCTTCTATAATAACCTCTGGTAATTCTATTTGATTTTCTAAAGCAGTAGTAACATCCTGAAATATTTCTTCTTTTTCTTCCTCTACTACCTCCTTTTCAGCTGCTACTACACTAAATTCTATAAACGTCTTTAAAGTATTTTCATTTACTACTTCATACGAAAAATCTGTTATCGAAAAATCAATAGAATCTAAATCAATTGTCTCAGATAAATCAATAGAAAACGGCAAAGTATAGCTGAACTCATCTTTATTTACCGAAAGCTCATGAGCTTTATATTCTCCGCTAACAATGAAATTACCTAGTAACTCCGTTTGATTAATGCTCATTTCATGTTCCAAAGAAATACTGGAAATTTCTGCAATCTTAGTTTTAAAAACAATCTTTTTTGTATAAGGTATTACACAATTCATATTTATTCCTCCTACAAAAATACTATGCAAAAGTTCATAAAAAAAGACACATTTGTGTCTTAAAATTTACTTCCTTTAACTCCTTTAGCACCTTTAACACCGCTAAAGCCATTAAAATCATTTAAAATATTTGTATCAAAAGAGAAAGTTTTCTTTTCTTTTTTCTTATATCTTTTTATTCCTAATTCAATTATATCATTTAATAATTCGGTATAATCCTTACCATTTTCTTTCCATAGATAGAACGCTAAAGAACCAGGAATGGTATTAAGTTCATTTAAATAAACATCTTTAGTCTTCTTGTCCATCAGATAATCTATTCTTACAACACCACTAGCACTTAAAGCTTTAAAAGCATCAACAGAGTATTTTTCAATCTTTGTTTTTACTTTATCATCAATTCTTGCTGGAATAATTCTATTAGTACTTGCCATACCTTTAGAACCTTGAATTTTACCTTTACCAGATCCTAAATATTTATCTTTATATGATAAGAATTCATCAGCGCCCATTACCTCTTCAATAACAGAAGGTTCTGCTACTTCATGGTTACCTAAAACACTACAATTTAATTCAACATAATTAGTTAAGGCTTTTTCTACAACAACCTTTTCATCATATTCGATTGCATCTTCAATTGCTTTAATTAATTCTTTTTTATTTTTTGCTATACTAATACCTACGCTACTACCTAAACGAGATGGTTTTACTATTAATGGATATCCTATTTTTTCTAACTTACTAATAATTTTTTTATCATCAGTTTGGAAATCTACATCGTAAAACCACTCATAAGGAAGTACCGGGATTTTGCATGATTCTAAAATTTGTTTTTGGAACACTTTATCTTGGCCTACTACACATCCAAAGATATCACTTCCGGTATATGGTACGCCAATCATATCTAAGTATCCTTCAATTGTTCCATCTTCCATATTAAAACCATGAACAATTGGCATTACAATATCTACTTTATTAATAACATTTTTAAATAGTCCTTTTTTCTTTTGTAATATAAATTCATTATCTCTATTTATTAACGCCACATTAGTTAATCCACTTAACAGCATTCCCATATCTTTGTAGTTATCAATATTAAGAAGATCTGATCCAGTGTACCATTCACGATCTTTAGTAATATAAATAGGTACTACATCAAATTTATCAGCATCAATATGCTCAATTGCTTGTAGTGCAGTTATAACACTAATTTCATGTTCTGTTGTTGGTCCTCCAAAAAGAACTCCGACTTTTATCTTCATTTTTTAATTACTCCTTTTCATTAAAAGCATCAGGTAAATCGTTTTCTAATAAAACATATACTTTTTTATCTTTATATTTATCTCTAACAATACTTAATGCTTCGTCTATTGTTTTTACTACGCTTATCTTATTTTGATTAAATTTAATCTCTGCTAAACCATCTTGAATAGGTTTAGTTTGCTTTTTACCAACTAATATTACTTCGTCACACTTATCCTTCATTTGACGACCAAATTCTTTGTTTAAATCGTATTGCATGTCACCAAGTTCTATCATACCCGGTGTTACAACGACACGTTTATCTGGCATATTCGAAAGAACATCTAGAGCCATTTTTGCTCCAACTGGATTCGAATTAAAAGCATCATCTATATAAGTTATATTACCGGCTTCACGAAGTTCCAAGCGATGCTCTATAGGTTTGATTTTAGCAACACTTTTTTGCATTTCTGCTGGTGTTAACCCAAATTCTTTTGCTAAAGCTAAAGAAGCTAAAATATTATAAATATTCGCTACTCCTAATAATTTAGTTGTAAACTCATAATTTTTTTTGCTCTTCTTAAATCTAACTTTAAAAGTAGTACCATTACTCGAAGTTTTAATATCTTTTGCAATAACATCAGCATCAGTATTTTCTACTCCTATAGTAACAATCTTACAATCACTTTTAATTTCATGATGAAGTTGATATTCATCATCTATATTAATTACACCAATTCCATCTGATGGTAAACTCTCAATAAGTTCAAACTTAGTATTTTCAATTACTTCAATACTACCAAATGATTCAAGATGCGCTTCACCAATTCTAGTTAAAATACCATACTTAGGTTTAACTAAATCACATAGTTCTTTAATTTCCCCTTGACGTCTAGCTCCCATCTCTGCAATTAATATATCATCAAACTTATCTAAATGTTCATTAACAGTAATTATTAAGCCATATGGAGTATTAAAACTTTTTGGACTAGGTAAAACATTATATTTTATTCCTAAAATTTCTGCCAAAATATTTTTACTACTTGTTTTCCCAAAACTTCCGGTTACTCCCACAACTTTTAAATTTTTAAAATCATTCAATTTTTTCACAGCTTTATTTTTAAAACCTAAATAAACTAACTTCTCAATAGGCTTATTAATAAATAAAGTTACGACCATTACAAAATGGGTTAAAAAATTATATAAATAAACAAAGAAATATGCCATATACATATTTGTATCAGCTATTAGCGTACATAATGTAATAACTATTACAC
>X208_Red_Sheep__coassemble_72_pt1 | contig 9185 bp, 9 predicted proteins | sample X208_Red_Sheep__metabat2_low_PE_001 | metagenome-assembled genome bin X208_Red_Sheep
AAATATAGTTATGATTTAACAGATGAAGATGTAAAAGTTATTGAAGATATCAAAGATGAATTAGTAAGTATTAAGTCTTCATATGATAAATATATTAGTATGCATCGTAATAAATCATTTGCATATTCTCGCTTAGGTAAAGATATGGAATTATTAAATGTTAAGTTATCTAAAACCGAAGAAAAATTAGAAATAGCACTTCGTACTTTAGGAAGTTTAAAAGAAGATGAACTACGTGCTCGTGAACAATTAGATGAAATAAAAGAAATATTAAAGAAAGCAAAAAATAGAATACGTAGTTATAAACTACCTGTTATTCCAAAGAATTACTATGTTGAATTATCAGAAGCAACACTAGCTATAAATGAAATGATTAAAGAATTAGATAAAAGACCTATTTCTATTAGGGTTTTAAATACTCGTGTTGATACAGCTAGAGATTTAGTATTAAAAGTATATAATACAACAAACGAAACGGTAAAAACTGCAAAGATGGCTGAAATGGCAATAGTTTATGGTAATAGATATCGTACAGTAAATAGAGAAGTCGATTTTGGCCTAACTAAAGCAGAAAATTCATTCTATAAAGGAAACTTTAAAAATAGTTTAGAAAATGCTATTAATGCTATTAATATTGTTGAACCTGGAATACATAAAAGATTAATTGATGAATATCAAGCATAAAACGACAAAGTTCTCATTGTTATTTGCTTATAATAAAATAGGTGAAAAAAATGAGAACTTTTTATATTTTTAAAATTAATAGAGAATTAGCAATTTTAACAAAAGATACGCCATATAATATGTTTAAATCAATGGAACAAATTTATAAACTAGATAAAAAAGATTTTGGATTAGGTCTAAAACTGTTTGAACAGCTTGCTGTGCCTATTGATAATAAAAAACTGAACACAAAGATCTTTAATGCCTATAAAGATAATGATCATTATACTAAATATAGAAATGTACACAAAATTAACAATCGATATAAACCAGAAGAAAGTAAGTTAGTTGTTAATAATGTATATTTACTGTTAGAAAGTAATATTATTAAGCCGTTATTTTTTAAAGCTTTGACTCATGATACAGATCTATTTGTTTGTGATTTTGAGAACAAAGATTATTTTTGGTTAGAAGAACTAGGCATATAAAGCTTGTCTAAATAATAAAATTTTAGTAAAATATTAAGTGTTAGGAGTGAAGAATAATGTTACAAGATATATTAATGCTTGTTATAGGATTAGTAGTTGGATTAATTATAGGATTCTTAGTTGCAAGATTCTTGATGAAAAAATATTTAAAGAAAAATCCTCCTATTAATGAAAAGATGATTGAAGTTATGATGAGTAGTATGGGTAGAAAACCTAGTCAAAAACAAGTAAATCAAGTAATGAAACAAATGAACCGATACATGTAAATAGAGAAATTCTCTATTTATTTTTTTGTTGCAAGAGTGTTTTTATTATGTTAATATTAATATAGTATAGAATAAAATAGAGGGCGGTGTTTTAGGATGATGGAATTCCTAGACAAGATTTATGGATATGAACACTTTGGAATAATATTATTTGCCGTAATAGCAGTATTAGTAGTATTATTTTTAATTGTGTTATTTTTTGGTAAGAAAGATGAAAAGAAAAGAGATTTAGAGAAAACAAAACAAATGGAAGCTCAAAAGGTTGCTGATGGATTTGCTAATGTAAATCCAGAACCAGTTGCATTAAATATTGCAGAGCCAGCTTTTTCTCCTGTAGAAGAAATGGTACAACCTGTTATTAATGAATCACCTGTTGTTAATCCTGAACCGGTAGTACAATCTGTAGAGCCAGTAGCTCCAGTTGTGGAATCTGCACCAATAGTTGAGCCTATAGCTCCGGTTATTGATAGTACACCAGTTGCGCCAGTATTAGAACCTGCTGTAGAACCACAAATAGTTACTCCAGTAGAAGCTCCAATAGCACCAGTTATTGAAGCAGTAACACAACCAGAAGTTGTTGCTGAACCAATTAGTGTCCAAACACCTGAAGTAGTAATAGAGCCAAAAATAGAAGACCCAATTAAAGAAATAGATATACCTAATTTTAATTTTGATGAATTAGCTGCTTCTATCGCTAATGAATTAAATGCTTTAGAAAATAAAAATTTAGAACCAGTAAAAGAAGAAGTTACAGTAGTAGAAGAAAAGCCAGTATTTGAACCTATTGCTAGTAAAGATCCTGTAACTCCAATTGCTGAAGTTGTAAAACCAACTCCAACTCCAGGACCAGCAGTATTTAGTTCAGTTTATATTAATAAACCAGTAGAACCGGTTAAGGAAGCTCAAGTTGTAGAACCTGTAGTACCAGTTACTCCTATAGCTCCTACAGCGCCAGTTCAAAATCCTGGAATCGAACTACCAAAACCAGCAGAAATGCCTGCTCTAAACAAAGAAGTAAATACACCTACAAATAATACTCCAAATGCTATACCAGATTTTTCACAATTTGAAGGTGAAAGTTACAATATAAACAAATAATATAAGTTTTACAAACTAAGGTGAAACCAAGGAAGAATGTAAAGTTCGCTTTAATCTTCCTTTTTTTTATGTTATAATGACTTTGGTGAATAGATAATGGCAAAGTATGATGAAACATCGATAAAAATATTAGAAGGATTAGAGGCAGTTCGTAAACGTCCTGGTATGTATATTGGTAGTACTGACAAAAGAGGATTACATCATTTAATTTGGGAAATTGTCGATAATTCTATTGATGAAGTTATAAATGGCTATGGTAATCAAATAAAGATTACTTTAAATAAAGATGGTAGTGTAACAATTGCTGATAATGGTCGTGGTGTTCCAATTGGAATGCATGCTAGTGGTAAATCAACGCCAGAAGTTATTTATACAATATTACATGCTGGTGGTAAATTTGAAGAAGGCGGATATAAAGTATCTGGTGGTCTTCATGGAGTAGGTGCCTCAGTAGTTAACGCCTTAAGTAAAAGAATGGATGTTACTATTTATAAAGAAGGTAAAATTTCTAACATTCGTTTTCATGATGGTGGAAAAGTAGAAAGCCCACTAAAAACCATTGGTGAATCTAAAAAAACTGGTACAACTGTAACGTTCTTGCCAGATCCAGAAATATTTAAAACAACCCATTTTTCGTACACGACTATTTGTGAAAGAATGCAAGAAAGTGCATTTTTACTTTCAGGGTTAACTGTTGAAGTTATTGATGAAGAAGATGATAGAAGCGCAAAATTCTATTACGAAAATGGACTTATAAACTTTGTTGAATATATTAATGAAGATAAAAAGACATTACATAAAGTAATCAACTTTAATGGTACTAAAAATGGTATTGAAGTAGAAATTGCAATGCAATATTCAGAATCTTATAATGAAAATATTTTATCTTTCGTTAATAATGTTAAAACTGGTGATGGTGGATCTCACGAAGTAGGATTTAAAACAGGTTTAACAAAGGCTTTCAATGATTATGCTAAAGCTAATAATTTAATAAAAGGTAAAGAAAGCGCCTTTGATGGTGCCGATGTTCGTGAAGGATTAAGTGCCGTAATAAACTTACGCATTCCAGAAGCACTATTACAATTTGAAGGACAAACAAAAGGAAAATTAGGTACTCCAGAAGCAAGAAGTGTAACCGAAAGTGTAACTTATGAAAATTTAAAATTCTTCTTAGAAGAAAATAAAGAAATAGCGTTAACCATAATTGATAAAGCTGCTAAAAGTAAAGAAGCAAGAGAAGCAGCAAGAAAAGCAAGAGAAGCAGCTCGTAGCGGTAAAACAAAAACGCCTAAAGATAAGGTCATAATCGCTAAACTAGCACAAGCTACAGGTAAAGTTGCTAAAGACAATGAATTATTTCTAGTAGAAGGAGATTCTGCCGGAGGATCAGCTAAAACTGGTCGAGACAAAGTTCATCAAGCAATATTACCGCTAAGAGGTAAAGTGTTAAACTGTGAAAAAGCAAGTAGCAATGACATTAACAGTAATGAAGAATTAAAACTATTAACATATGCTATCGGTGCAGGTATAGGCCCAGACTTTGATTATGAGGAAAGTAATTATGGCAAAGTAATTATTATGACCGATGCCGATGTCGATGGAGCACATATTCAAATATTACTTTTAACATTCTTCTATCGTTTTATGAGGCCATTAATTGAACAAGGAATGCTTTATATAGCAAATCCTCCTTTGTATGCTATTGACTATGGTAAATCAAAAGAGTATGTGGCTACAGATGAAGAATTAGAAGAAATAAAGGCTCGTGCTAAAGGAAACTATAAAATAATGCGTTTTAAAGGTCTGGGTGAAATGGACTATGATGAACTTTGGGAAACAACAATGAATCCAGAAACACGTAGTTTAATTAAAGTAACAATAAATGATGCTGCTTTAGCAGAAAAAAGAGTTCACGTTTTAATGGGAGATAAAGTTGAACCTCGTAAAGAGTGGATTGAAGAAAATGTTGACTTTACAATGGAAGATAATTTCAGGAGGTAATTATGGCAGCAAATAATATATTAGATAAAATATTTGATTTCTCACTAGAAGAAATAATGGGAGATCGTTTTGGTAAGTATTCTAAAGAAATTATTCAAGATCGTGCCTTACCAGATGTAAGGGATGGTTTAAAACCTGTTCAAAGAAGAATACTTTATTCAATGTATACAGATCATAATACATATGATAAACCTTATCGTAAATGTGCTAAAGCTGTTGGAGATGTAATGGGTAATTACCATCCTCATGGAGACTCTTCAATATATGGTGCAATGATCCGTATGTCCCAAAAATGGGTTATGCGTGAACCTTTTGTAGATATTCATGGTAATAATGGATCTATTGATGGTGATGGACCAGCAGCATATCGTTATACGGAAGCAAGACTTACAAAACTTGCAAATGTAATGCTAAAAGATATTAATAAAGACACAGTAGAAATGGCTTATAACTACAGTGATACTTTATTTGAACCAACTGTATTACCAGCATCTTTTCCGAACCTTTTAGTTAATGGATCAACTGGTATTTCAGCTGGATATGCTACAAATATTCCACCACACAATTTAGGTGAAGTAATTGACGCTACTATTAAACGTATTGAAAATCCAAACTGTCGTTTAGATACAATTTTAGAAATTGTAAAAGGTCCAGATTTTCCAACTGGTGGTGTAGTAGAAGGAAAAGATTCACTTCGTAAAGCTTATGAAACAGGTAAAGGAAAAGTAGTATTAAAAGCAGATGTTGAAATAGTTAAAGAAAAAGGTAAAAACTTAATTGTTGTAAAAGATATACCATATGAAGTAGTCAAAGAACAATTAAGACTTAAAATAAACGAAATAAGAGTTGAAAAGAAAATAGAAGGCATCGTAGAAGTTCGTGATGAATCAGATTCTGATAATATGGCAAAACTGGTAATCGAACTTAAAAAAGATGCTAATTCCGAATTAATTCTTAATTATTTACTTAAAAATACAGATTTACAAGTAAATTACAATTATAATGTAGTAGCAATTGTAAATCGTCGACCTAAAACATTAGGTATACTAGAAATATTAGATGCTTTTATAGCTCATCAAAAAGACGTTATTACAAGACGTACTAAATTTGAACTTGATCATGCTTTAGCAAGACTTCATATTTTAGAAGGATTAAAAAGAGCAATGTCAATTCTAGATGAAGTTATTAAAGTAATTCGTGCAAGTAAAAATAAAGCAGATGCTATTTCTAATTTAGAAACTGAATTTGGTTTTACTCATTTACAAGCCGATGCTATTGTTACAATGCAACTATATAGATTAACTAATACTGATGTAGCAATACTAGAAGAAGAAATGGCTAAACTACAACAAAATTGTGATATTTGGAATAAAATATTAGAAAATGAAGAAGCATTAAAACATGTTATGAAAACAGAACTTAAAATTACTAAGAAAGAATATGCTACTCCAAGAAAAACTCAAATTAAAGATGAAGTAACAGAAATAAAAATTGATATGGCTAGTATGATTCCAAAAGAAAATGTAGTAGTGGTTGTAACAAACGAAGGGTATGTAAAACGTGTTAGTTCTAAATCATTTGCTTCTGGTAATGGTGAAGAAACTACTTTAAAACCTGGCGACTATGTTACAGGATTATATGATGTTACTACTCTTGATACACTATTAGTTTTCACTAATTTAGGTAATTATTTATATATACCAATTCATAAGATACCTGAAGCTAAATGGAAGGAATTAGGTAAACATGTAAATAATGTTATAACATTAGCTCCAGAAGAAAGAGTTATTGGATCATTAATTTTAGATAATAAAGACAATGAAATAATATTATTTACTAAAAATGGTTTAGTTAAAAAGACTAAGTTAGAAGATATGATTGTTAGTAGATGGACTAAACCTCTAACAGCAATCAAACTTAAAGATAACGATGAATTAATTAGTGTTAAACGTAATGATGAAAAAGTATTATTAGTAACACAAAATGGTTATTATTTAAAATATAATTCATCTGAAATACCTACAGTTGGACCTAAAGCCAGTGGAGTAAAAGGGATAAACTTAAAAGATGATATTTTAGTATCTGGTTTATCTTTAAATGAAACTCACGAATATTTAACAGTATTTACTAATAATAAAACAGCTAAACGTATTAAATTAAATGAATTATCTATGTTAAGTAGAGCTAAAAAAGGTAATTTATTAATGAAGAAAACAAAAACTGTTACTTATTTAGTAAATAATGCTTTTATTACAGATGCAAGAGACATAGTTTGTATAAAATCTGATAGTGAAATAAAAGAAATAAAAAATAGTGAGATATCTATTATGGATCTAGCAAGTACTGGTTCAACTATTTCAAAATACAATGTTGATGAGGCATTTGTTAAAGCAGAAAAAGAATCATTCTTAAAAAAAACAACTAAAGAAGTTGAACAAAAGGTTGAAGAAATAAAAGAAACTCCAAAGGTTCAAGAACTAACTTTAGATGACTTCTTAGATGATTTTAAAATTTAATTCTAAATCACTTATTAAATCATAAAATTTAATAGGTGATTTTTTTATGACTAAAAAAGAAGAGTTTAAAGAATTTGTAAGAACTAAACCAGAATTAGTAAGCTATATAAAAGATGGTAATATGACATGGCAAAAGTTTTATGAAATATATGATCTATATGGCAGTAATGAAGAAGCTTGGAAAGATTATACTAGAAGTCCTAAAAATGCGAATTTAACTTCCAGCATAAGTAGTATTACTGATATGGTAAAAAAAATAGATGTAGAATCTATTCAAAAACATATTAATACAGCTCAAAAAGCTTTAGGGGTAGTTCAAGAACTAACTGCTAAACCTACAAGTAATGTTACAAACTTAGCAAAAGGGCCAGTTACACCAAGACCACTAAATAAATTCTTTGAGGATTAACTATGCAACTAGACGTTCAAATGAAATTTGCTAAAGATGAAAAAATGGCTAAATTTCTTAAAGAAAATTCCTATTGGTACAAAGAACTTAATCGAAATCCTGAAAGTTATAAAAAATTTGTTGCTGAAATGAAGGTAAAATATAAGCTTAGAACTACCGATAAAGTAAGCGAAGTAATTGATAATATAGATCTAATAAGTACAGTTTTACAAACTTTGAAATAACTTTACATTTAACTCTTGATTTTGCTAAATAATTATTATATACTTTATTTAGTATAAGAAAGATAGAGGGATCTTAATGAAAAAATTAAACTTAAACAAAAAAGGGTTTACATTAGTAGAACTATTAGCAGTTATCGTAGTTTTAGCCGTTATTATGTTATTAGCAGTTAACGCAGTAATCCCACAAATGAATAAAGCTAGAAAGAATGCATTCGTTACAGAAGCAAATGCTTTTATTGATGCAGCTGGAACATACTACCAAAATGCTATGTTAACAGGTGAATCAGGAATTAGTGCTGCTGGTGGATGTGTAGATGTATCAAAATTAATTGGTGAATACATTGAAAAAGATGGCGATGACTATAAAGGCCATGTAAACATTGCTATTGATGCTACTACTAATAAAGCAACATATACTATATGGTTATCAAACAAACAATACCAAATATCAGAAAAAACAAGTGCTGAATTAGATGAAAGTGTTGTTGAGAATTATTCTACTGATGCAGCAGGATGTCCTACTCCAGCAGGATCTTAATAAATAAAAGTTAAAAACGTTACAAAATAACGTTTTTTTTATGTTATAATTTTAGTAGGTGGTAAAAATGATTTTAGGTTGTCATGTATCTTTTAAAGAAAAACAATTATTAGGTTCAACGATTGAAGCATTAAGTTATGGAGCCAATACTTTTATGTTTTATACTGGGGCACCTCAAAATACTATGCGAAAAGAGATAAATGAAGAATTAACTAATGGAGCTAAAACATTAATGTTAGAAAGTGGCATTAATATTAATCATGTTATTTGTCATGCTCCTTATATAATAAACTTAGCTAATCGTAGTAGTGAAGAAAAATGGAATTTCAGTATATCTTTTTTGATAGGAGAAATACATCGTTGTGAAGCGTTAGGTATTAAATCTATTGTTTTACATCCAGGAAGTGCCGTTGGTATAACTAAAGAAGAAGGAATAAAAAATATTATTGATGCTTTAAACTATATAATTAAAGAAGATGATGAATGTGAGATATTACTTGAAACAATGGCTGGTAAAGGAACAGAGTGTGGTTCATCTATCGAAGAAATTGCAACTATTATTAATGGCGTAATATTAAAAGATAAAATTGGAGTATGTGTTGATACTTGTCATATTTCTGATTCGGGTTATGATATAGGAGATATAGATTCTTATTTAGAAAAATTTAATGAGTTAATTGGAATCGAAAAAATTAAATGTGTCCATATAAATGATAGTAAAAATCTAACTGGAACTCATAAAGATCGTCATGCTAATTTTGGTTTTGGCGAAATCGGCTTTGATAAGCTTATGTATGTGATAAATCACGAAAAATTAAAAGATGTTCCTAAAATATTAGAAACACCTTATATTGGAGATTTTGATGAAGATAAAAATAGACTATATCCACCATATAAATTTGAAATCGAAATGATTAAAAATAATAAATTTAACCCAAACCTAATGGAAGATATTAGAAAATATTATAAATAATTTCTATAT
>X208_Red_Sheep__coassemble_74_pt1 | contig 9128 bp, 17 predicted proteins | sample X208_Red_Sheep__metabat2_low_PE_001 | metagenome-assembled genome bin X208_Red_Sheep
AAATTTGGTCTAAGAAGAGAAGATGGATCATACATCAAATTTGATGATAATGCAGCATGCATTATTAAAGATGATAAGAGTCCAATCGGAACTCGTGTATTTGGACCAGTAGCTCGTGAATTACGTGATTTAGGATTTAACAAAATCATTTCACTTGCTAAAGAAGTGTTATAAGAGAGTTTGGAGGAATGAAAATGAACTTTAAAACTGGAGATAAAGTTGTTGTCATTTCTGGTAAGGACAAAGGTAAAGAAGGAAAAATTACTCACGTATTACGTGCTGAAAACAGAGTTGTAGTTGAAGGTGTTAACATTGTAAAAAAACATGTTAAAGGAAATGGACAAACTGCAGGATCTATTAATGAAGTAGAAGCTCCAATTCATGCATCTAATGTAATGATAATTGATCCAAAAACTAAAAAACCTACTAGAATAGGACACAGTGTAAATAAAGACGGTAAGAAAATTAGAGTTGCAAGAAAATCTAATTCAAGTCTTGATTAATTGGAAGGAGGGTATATATGAACCGCCTAAAAGAAAAATATGAAAAAACAATCGTATCCGATTTAATGAGTAAACATAACTATAAAAATGTTATGGAAGTACCTAAATTAGAAAAAATCGTAGTAAATATTGGTTGTGGAGATGCTACTACTAATTCTAAATTATTAGAAGCAGCTATGAAAGATCTTGAAACTATTACAGGACAAAAACCAGTAGCTACTAAAGCTAAAAAATCAATTGCAGGATTTAAATTAAGAGAAGGTCAAGCAATTGGATGTAAAGTAACATTACGTGGGGAAAATATGTATAACTTCTTAGATAAATTAATTAGTATTACATTACCTCGTGTAAGAGACTTTAGAGGTATATCTAACAAAGCATTTGATGGTAGAGGAAACTATACATTGGGATTAACTGAACAATTAATATTCCCAGAAATCGAATATGATGATGTTGTTAAAGTGCGTGGTATGGATATAGTTTTTGTAACAAGTGCAAAAACTAATGAAGAAGCGCTTGATCTCTTAAAAGGTTTCGGTATGCCATTTAAGAAATAATAAACTTAGGAGGAAATTATGGCTAAGAAAAGTATGAAAGTAAAAGCTAGTCGCGAACCTAAATTTGAAGTACGTAGATATACTCGTTGCAGTCGTTGTGGACGTCCACATGCTGTACTTAAAAAATACGGAATTTGTAGAATTTGTTTCCGTGAATTAGCTTATAAGGGACAAATACCAGGAATGAAAAAATCAAGCTGGTAGTCGGTAAAAGAAGGAGGATATTATGGTAACAGATCCAATAGCAGATATGCTTACGAGAATTCGTAATGCAAATCAAATGCGTTATAAAGAAGTTGAAGTCCCAGCTTCAAAAATGAAAAATGAAATCGCTAGAATATTAAAATCTGAAGGATTTATAGTTGACTATAAAGTTAAGAAAAATAATATTCAAGACATCCTTGTTTTATCATTAAAATATGTAGACAAGGAACGTGTAATTACTGGACTTAAGAGAATTTCTAAACCAGGATTACGTGTATATGTAAAAGCTGAAGAAGTTCCATCTGTATTAAATGGATTAGGAATAGCTATTATATCAACATCTAAAGGTGTTATGACTGATAAAGAAGCTAGAACAAATTCATTAGGTGGAGAAGTATTAGCTTACATTTGGTAGAAAGGAAGAAACTAAATGAGTCGTGTTGGAAATAGAAAATTAGAAATACCAACTGGAGTAACTGTAACAGTTGAAGGAAATATTGTTTCAGTAAAAGGACCTAAAGGTGAACTTTCTGCTGAAATAAATGAAAATATTACTGTTAATATTAATGAAAATGAAATAACATTAACAAGAAAAAATGATAATTTCAAAAACTTTCATGGTACAGCAAATGCTAACATAAGAAATATGATAGTAGGTGTTACTGAAGGATTTGAAAAAAAATTAGAATCTGTAGGTGTTGGTTATCGTTTTCAATTAAAAGGTACAGAATTAGTTGTAACTGCTGGATATTCTCATCCTGTTAATGTTGCTATTCCTGAAGGAATTAAATTAGAAGTTCCAAGTAATACAGAATTATTTGTAAGAGGAATAGACAAACAATTAGTAGGAGAATTTGCAGCAAACGTAAGAAAAATTAGAAAACCTGAACCATATAAAGGAAAAGGTATTCGTTATGCTGACGAACATATTCGTCGTAAAGAAGGAAAGAAAGCTTCTAAATAATTAGAGTAAAGGAGAAAAGTTATGATCAAAAAAATAGACCGTAATAAAGCACGTGCTGCTAGACATACACGTGTTAGAAATAAAATAACTGGTACATCAAACGTTCCTAGATTAAATGTATTTAGATCAAACAGTAATATTTTTGCTCAAATCATTGATGATGAAGCTTCTAAAACATTAGTAAGTGCTTCTTCTATAGATAAAGAGTTAAAACTTGAAAATGGTGGAAACGCTGAAGCTGCTGCAAAAGTAGGAGAGTTACTTGCTAAAAGAGCTAAAAAAGCAAAAATATCAAAAGTTGTTTTCGATAGAGGTGGATACCTATATCATGGACGTGTTAAAGCTTTAGCTGAAGCTGCACGTGAAAACGGACTAGAATTCTAATAGGAGGGTAATGATGGAAAAAGAAATCGAAAAAGTAGAAGAAGTTAAAGCTACTGAAAAAGTAGAAAAAACTGAAAGAAAACCTCGTAAATCAAATGAAAAAAGACAACCTAGACAAAGACAACAAAAACTTTATGAAGAAGAAGTAATTTCTATCGGTCGTGTTACAAAAGTAACAAAAGGTGGACGTCATTTCCGCTTCTCTGCAGTAGTAGTTGTAGGAGATAGAAAAGGTAAAGTTGGACTTGGTACTGGAAAATCTAATGAAGTTCCAGATGCAATTAAAAAAGCAAGTCAAGCTGCTATTAAAAACATCGTTAAAGTTTCAATAGTTGAAGACCGTACTATACCGCATGAAGCAACTGGTGTATGTGGAGCTAGTAAAGTTATGTTAAAACCTGCTGCTAAAGGTACAGGAGTTAAAGCTGGTGGTCCAGTAAGAGCAGTACTTGAAATGGCTGGTATTAAAGATATTTTATCTAAATCATTAGGATCAAGTACAAAAGTAAATATGGCACATGCAACACTTGAAGCATTAAAATCACAAAGAACTATAGAAGAAGTAGCACGTTTACGTGGTAAAAAAGTAGAGGAGATAAGATAATATGAAACTACATGAATTAAGACCTAGTGAAGGTGCATTTAAATCTAGTAAAAGAGTTGGACGTGGAACTGGTTCTGGACTTGGTAAAACAAGTGGTAAAGGACATAAAGGACAAAATGCTAGAAGTGGTGGAGGAGTTAGACCTGGGTTTGAAGGTGGACAATTACCATTATTCAGACGTTTACCAAAAAGAGGTTTCTCTAATGCTATGTTTAAAGTTGAATATGCTACAATAAATGTAAGTGATTTAGAAAAATTTGAAGATGGAGCAGTTGTTACTCCAGAATTATTAAAAGAAATGGGAATTTTAAAGAAACAATTAGCTGGTGTTAAAGTATTAGGTAATGGAAATTTAACTAAAAAATTAACAGTTAAAGCTAGTAAATTCTCTGCATCTGCAGTAGAAAAAATAGAAGCGATAGGTGGAAAAGCTGAGGTGATTTAATATGTTTGCAATAGTTAAGCAAATATTTAATCCAAAAAATCGTGATTTATTGAAACGAATTTTATTCACTTTAGCTGCCTTATTCGTGTTTAAAATAGGAACAGCAATTATTGTTCCAGGTGTTAACGCCAATACTTCCGGAATGAAATTTCTAGAAATAATGGATGCAATGAGTGGTGGAGCTTTTGCTAATGCCTCAATCTTTGCTTTAGGTGTTTCACCTTATATTACGGCACAAATTGTAATTCAGTTATTATGTGCAGACATTGTTCCATATTTATCTGAGTTAAAAAAACAAGGTGGCGTAGGTAGAAAAAAATTAGATCAAATAACAAGAGTTGTAGGAATTGCTTTAGCATTCTTACAAGGATATTTATATTCATATGCATATATCGGAAATGGTAATGCTGTGGATTATATGTTGTATTCATTAATTCTTACAGCTGGTACTGCATTAGTTATGTGGATTGCAGATCAAATTACAGCAAAAGGAATTGGAAATGGTATGTCATTAATAATAATGGCAGGTATAATAAGTGTGTTACCAAATATGTTTAAAAATCTATGGGTAGAATTATTTGCTAAAGGATTTTTAGGAATAATGATATTTATAGCATTTGTATTAGTGTTTATAGCAATCATAGTAGGAGTTATTTATGTTGAATCAGCAGAAAGAAGAATACCTATTCAATATGCTAATAAATCAACAAGTACACTTGGTAAACAATCTTACATACCATTTAAATTAAATAGTTCAGGAGTTATGCCAGTAATATTTGCATCAGCTCTACTATCAATTCCACAAATACTTGCTTCAGTATTTAAGAAAGAAGGATTTACATTATTTGCACAAAAGTATCTTTCTTATACTAATGGAACTGGTTTAATATTGTATACTGTATTGATTTTAGCATTTGCTTACCTTTATACATTTATGCAACTAAAACCAAGTGAAATGTCTGAAAATTTAAATAAGAATGGTGGATATATTCCAGGGATTAGACCAGGAAAAGAAACTACAGAATATGTAAAGACTGTGTTAAAGAGAATAACAATAGTAGGAGCTGTGTTCTTAACAGTGCTTGCCATTCTTCCAATAGTATTTGATAAAGTTTCAAGTTTAACAACATCTATAACAATAAGTGGTACAGGTTTACTAATAGTTGTAGGGGTTGCTTTAGAAACATACAAACAGATTGAAAGTCAATTAGTTAGTAGAACATATACAAAAGGTAGAAAGGGAAGAAGAAGATAATGAAAAGTGTTATTCTAATTGCTGCTCCAGCTGCTGGTAAAGGTACTGAAGCTGCACTTTTAAAAGAACAATATAATATGCCACATATCTCAACTGGAGATATGCTTAGAGAAAAGGCAAATGAAGATTCTGAATTAGGAAGAGATATTAATCATAAAATTAACAATGGAATATTTGTTAGTGATGAATTAATTATTGAAATTTTAAAACAAAGAATTATGCAAGAAGATTGCAATAATGGTTACATTTTAGATGGTTTTCCACGTAATGTAGCACAAGCAGAAGCTTATCAAGAAATGTTAAAAGAATTAGGAAAAGATTTAGGAGTAGTTATTGTTTTGGATATAGATAAAAAGTTAGCAGCATCAAGAATTGCTGGTAGAATTTCTTGTCCAGATTGTAAAGAAGTTTATAATACAAATAACGAAGAAATGAAACCTAAAACTGAAGGTGTTTGTGATAAGTGTGGTGCTGAACTTGTTAAAAGAGCAGATGATAATGAAGAAACATATATGGATAGATATAATACATATATAGAAAAAACTTCCCCATTGATTGATTTTTATCAAAAACAAGGAGTTGTTTATCATGTAGATGCAAACAATGGTAGAGAAGAAACTCATAAACAAGTTGTAAAAATTTTAGGAGAATAATATGATAAATATTAAAACTCCAAGAGAAATTGAATTAATGCGTGTAGCTGGTGAAATAGTCGGAGATACACACAAATATATAATTCCATATTTAAAACCTGGAATTACGACAAAAGAAATTGATTCACTAGCTCGCGATTATATCACGGGAAGAGGAGCTACTCCATCTTGTTATAATTATAATGGTTATCCTGGTAATATATGTATTTCTATAAATGAAGAAGTAGTACATGGTATTAGAGGAAAAAGAAAGTTATGTGAGGGAGATATAGTTACATTAGATATATGTGCTTGCTATAAAGGATATCATGGTGATAGTGCTTGGACATATCCAATTGGAAATATATCTGAAGAAAAAAAATATCTACTAGAGCATACAGAAAAATCATTATATGAAGGTTTAAAACAAGTTAAGGCAGGAGCTAGAATTGGTGATATAGGAGAGGCAGTACAAACTTATGCTGAATCTCATAATTTAGGAGTAGTTAAAGAACTAGTTGGTCATGGTATAGGAAATAACTTACATGAAGCTCCAGATGTTCCAAACTACGGTAAAAGAAATACTGGACCTATCTTAAAAGAAGGAATGGTTATTGCAGTAGAACCTATGATAAACTTAGGAACTGCAGATGTATATTTATTAGATGATGATTGGACAGTAGTTACTGCTGACCAAGAGCCTTCAGCTCACTTTGAACATACAGTGTTAATTACCAAAGATGGGTATGAAATATTAACGAAGAGGTGAAATAATGGCTAAAGACGATGTTATCGAAATGGAAGGTAAAGTATTAGAAGTATTGCCAGGCTACGTATTTAAAGTAGAACTAGCAAATAAACATGTAATTACGGCACACGTTTCGGGTAAAATGCGAATGAACATGATTCGAATTTTAGCTGGCGATACAGTAATGGTTGAGTTATCAACATACGATTTAACACGTGGTCGTATAACTTACAGAAAATAGGAGGTAATAAGATGAAAGTTAAACCATCAGTAAAACCAATATGTGAAAAATGTAAAGTTATTAAACGTAAGGGAAAAGTAATGGTAATTTGCGAAAACCCTAAACATAAACAAAGACAAGGTTAATAGGAGGTGTTTTAATGGCACGTATTAAAGGTGTAGATATACCAAATAATAAAAGAATTGAAATTTCACTTACTTATGTATATGGAATTGGAAGAAGTCTTTCAAATAAAATTTTGAGCGACGCAAAAGTTAACCCAAATACAAAAGCTGGGGACTTAACAAATGATGAATTAAATGCTATTCGTGATGAAGTTAACAAATATATGACAGAAGGAGATCTTCGTCGTGAAGTTAATATGAATATTAAAACTAAAATGGAAATTAATTCATATGAAGGAACTCGTCACAAAAGAGGTTTACCTGTAAGAGGACAAAGAACAAATAGAAATGCTCGTACTCGTAAAGGTAAAGGTAAAGTAGTTGCTAATAAGAAAAAATAGTTGTGATTAAAGGAGGATAGATTATGGCTTATAAATCAAGAAAAAGAAAAGTTAAGAAAAATGTACCAGAAGGTAAAGCTTATATACATTCAACATTTAACAATACTATCGTAACACTTTGTGATAATGATGGTAATGCATTAAGTTGGGCTTCTGCAGGAACTTTAGGTTTCAAAGGAAGTAAAAAATCAACTCCATTCGCAGCTGGAATGAGTGCTGAAGCAGCAGGTAAAGCAGCTTACGATATGGGAATGAGAAAAGTTGAAGTTTTTGTTAAAGGTTTAGGATCAGGTAAAGAAACAGCAATCCGTTCATTACAAACAGCAGGTTTAGAGATTACATCTATATCTGATGTTACACCTATACCACACAATGGATGTCGTCCACCAAAACGTCCACGTGGATAAGAAGGAGGGAATGGAATATGTTAAATTTTGAAAAACCAATATATAAAATAACTGAATATGTAGAAAATAAAAATTACGGTAAATTTGAATTAGAACCACTTGAAAGAGGTTTTGGTACTACTCTTGGGAATGCTCTTAGAAGAATTATGTTATCTAGTATGCCAGGAAGTGCAATCGTTGCTGTAAAAATAGATGGAGTTATGCATGAATTCCAAACTATGGAAGGAATCGTAGAAGATGTTACAACAATCGTATTAAATCTTAAGAATATCGTTGTAAAAAACAATACTAAAGAAGAAGTAATTTTAAAATTATTTGCTGATAAAGAAGGTGTTGTTACTGCAGCTGATATTGAAGAAAATGCAGATGTTGAAATTATTAATAAAGATCAAGTAATAGCTACAATAGCTAAAGGTGGAAAGCTTGATATGGAATTAATAGTTGCCAATGGACGTGGATATGTACCATCAAACGAAAATAAAAAATATATTGAAAATCAAAAAATCGGATTTATTCCAATTGATGCATTATATTCACCAATCGAAAGAATTAGCTATGAAATAGATAATGCTCGTGTTGGACAAGATGCTAGTTATGATAAGTTAATTATGGAAGTATTTACAAATGGTTCAATCAAGCCAGAAGAAGCTATGGCTTTAGCTGCTAAAATAATGATTGAACACTTAAATATTGTTACTAACTTAAGTGAAATAGCTGATGTTACAGGAATAATGAATGCAAAACAAGAAGATAGCAAAACAAAAAAATTAGAAACATCAATAGATGATTTAGATTTCTCAGTTAGAGCATATAATTGTTTAAAAAGAGCAGGTATTAATACTTTAGGAGATTTAACAGCTAAATCAGAAGTTGAAATGATGAAAATTCGTAACTTAGGTAAAAAGTCTTTAAAAGAAGTAATCGAAAAGGTTAAAGATATGGGACTTAGATTCCGCGAAGACGATTAATAGTTAGGAGGAATATTATGGCTTATAGAAAATTAGGACGTACAAATAAACATAGAAGAAGTATGCTTGCTAATTTAACTAAGAACGTTATTATGAATGAAAAAATTGAAACAACTGAAACAAGAGCTAAAGAAGTTCGTAAATTTGTTGATAAAATGATTTCTTATGGTAAAGATGGTTCATTAGTAGCAAGAAGAAAAGCATTAGCTTTCTTACATAACGATACAGTAGCAGTTAAAAAAGTTTTTGATGAATTAGCTCCTCGTTACGCTAAACGTAATGGTGGATATACTAGAATCTTAAAATTAGCTGAACGTCGTGGAGATGATGCTTTAATGGTTATTTTAGAATTAGTTGAGGAAGATGCTAAATAGTATCTTCTTTTTTTATTCACAAATAGTCCACTGGCTAAACAAATCATTGTAAATTAAGGGTTTTTGTGATATTATTTATTTGTAAAATAGCAGTATTGTTTTATAGATTGGAGATGGTTTTATGATAAATGTCATTATCTGCGATGACAATGAGAAGGATAAATTAAATGCAGAGAAAATTACTAAAAAATTTATGGAAAAGAATAAAAAGCAGTATAAAATTTATTCATTTAATGATTATAATAAAGAATTTTATAATACTTTAGAAAGAAAATTATCGTTTAAAATTTTTTTACTAGATATAGAAACACCATCAAAATCTGGAATAGATGTAGCT
>X208_Red_Sheep__coassemble_80_pt1 | contig 8849 bp, 9 predicted proteins | sample X208_Red_Sheep__metabat2_low_PE_001 | metagenome-assembled genome bin X208_Red_Sheep
ACATAAGATGGATCTAATTTATATGATAAAGAATCTATTGATTTAGTGTAATTTAAATATACTTTATAAGGAGTACTACTAGCTGTATAATCAGTTAAATCTAAAATTACTTCATGTTCTCCTAATTGTTTTGCTAAATAAATATCACTTTTTCTTCCAGTAAGAATCATGTCAACAGTATCAGGAATTCCTTCTACTACATATGCTTCTTCATTATATTTAACTGTAACTGGAATATTTGTAATTACTTCTGCTTCACTTTCAACTAAAGTTATTACTCTTGAATCAATTAGTAAAAACACAATTATTGCTAATGCTAAAGAAGCATATAATAATACATTTGGTCTATTAAGTAACTTATCTAAACCTCCATTATGATTTTTTAAATAATTATTAACATTATAAATTATACGACTTATTGGGGTAACAATCCCTTTATCTATAAGACGATATATTGCTCTAAAGAATGAAGCAATTAATTTTACTAACTTACGCATTATCTTCATCCTCACTTTCAACTTCATCTGCTTCATAGAATACTTCTGTTTTAGGATTTAATTCATCAATAAGCATCATTCTAAATTCATCAAGTGTTAAGTTATAGTGTAATTCTCCATCACATGCTATACTGATACGTCCATTTTCTTCTGATACTACTAATGCTAAAGCATCACTTTCTTCTGAAATTCCTAAAGCAGCTCTATGTCTTGTACCTAAACGTTTATTGATATTGCCATCCATACTTGTTTTAAATACAGCTCCAGCACAAGTTATTCTATCCCCTTGTACTATAACTCCACCATCATGTAAAGGACTATTAGGGAAGAAAATTGTGTTTAATAAATCATCAGTTAAATCAGCATATACTTTTGTTGCAGGTTCAATATATTCATTTAAAGACATTTCTCTTTCAATTACAATTAATGCTCCGATACGATTTCGTTTTAAATATTCCACAGCACTCATTAATTCGAATACTACTTTTTCACGTTCATCTAGAGTTAAGATCTTATGTCTACCTAATAATTGAGTTCTACCTATAGATTCTAAGAACCCACGAATTTCAGGTTGGAATACAACAATAATTGCAAGTGGCCCCCATTGAACAACATATTCAAGTAATAAACCAACAGTATATAGATTTAATATGTTACTTAAGAACTTAATAATTAATATTAAAACTACTCCTTTAAATATCAAAACCATTTTAACATTATTTTTTACATTTTTTAATACATAGTAAAATACTAGCCAAACTATAGAAATATCTAATACCTTTGTAACCAAAGACCAGATAGTCGCTAAAGTCATAAAACACACTCCTTTATTAATGCTATCTAATTATATCAAAAATCCATATATAATTCTAGAGCTTTTTTATATAAGTAAATTTAAAAAACGAATTACTCTTTTGGTAATTCGTTTTGAATATTTTCTTCAGTATTATTTATTGGTTCAATAGTTGGTTCCGGTTCTACAACATTTACTGGTGTTATTTCAGAAACTTCTTCTATTGTTTCAGTTTCTTCAATTAATTCTTTTAGAGACTTTGTTTCATCAGTTACTAAAGTTTCCATATTTAGATCGTCTTCTTCCCCGAAATGCAATTTAGGAGTTTTTTTCTCGTGCGTATCAACTATATATCCAATAAGCCCAAATATTAATATTAAAGAAATGATTAGAAACCACAAATAATTATCAACTAAAAAGTTCAATATTGTTTCCATTTTTGCTCCTCCTAATTATAATATATTATAATACGTTTGAATTTATGAAATAGTTAAATCTTGACCAGTTGGTTGAATTTGAATAAATGTATTTCCGTCATTAACAATTATTTCTTCACCATTCTTATATTTATATACTGTTTGTGCTTCTCTACTTTTCTTTTCCCATGTGATAGGTACTGCATAACCATTTGTAATAAAGTATCCTTCTCCAGATCCGATATTATCTAGTCCTTGACGACCTTTGTTTTCACTATCATCTAAAGTATAATTCTTAACTTTATAAGTAATTATATTTTTAAAAGTATATTGATTTCCAGTAACATAGTCTTTATGTTCTTTACCATTAACAAATCTTTTATAAACTTGATTTTCTACATCATATTCATAAGATGATGTTACACTAGTAGAGTATTTAATTTCTACATTATTAGCAACTTTAGAATTCTCATTCTTACTTAAGTCAACCGCATCAACACTATATTCTAGTAATAAATCTTTTTCTCTTTCAGTTCTTTTCTTTCCTATACCATTATTTAATTTTTCTATACTAGTAAATAATGTATGTTCACTAGATACTTTTAATGATTTATCTCTCCAACCAGTTTTAGAGTTATCAACAACTATACGATCAATTCCTAATTTCGAAAAATCTGCTGCTGCTTGTGGACTTTGTCCATGATGAACATAGATCGCATCGTTTTCTAAAGCATAATCTAAATAATAATGTCTTGAACTTCTAATAGATCCGATTCTTTCAGTATCTTGATCTAAGAATAAAGCCATATATCTAGTTAGACCGCCTTCTACAATCATTTCATAAATAATATAAGCATCTTGTAATCCGCTTTGTAAAGGTCTAGCTACACCAATATTATTAATCATTACTGCATATGGTCTAGAATCAGAATCTAAATCAACTATTTTTAGCTCTGCTTTAGGTTTTACTTTTTCTTTAATCTTTTTTACCACTTCTTCATCTTTGCCAAATAAAACAAATCCTCCTACAGCTACTGCAATTAACACAACTATTGCACTAACCATAATGATTATATTTTTCTTTTTTAATTTTCTTTTCCTCATATTTACTTACCTACCTTAAATTGATTATAACACTTATAAGGATATTTTTCCATAAAATAAACTCTTATTAATAAGAGTTTATTCTGTTTAGCTCACGTTCTATATCTTTTTTCTTTATAGATTCACGCTTATCATAATTCTTTTTACCTCTAGCTAAACCTATTAATATTTTAGCTTTACCATTTTTTATATACAACTTTAAAGGAACAATAGATTTACCTTCCATACTAACTTCTTCTTTTAATTTTAAAATTTCTTTTTTATGTAATAAAAGTTTTCTCGTACGTCTTTCATCATGATTAAATCTATTTCCTTCTTCATACTTTGCAACATACATATTGATTACAAAAGCTTCATTATTCTTAATGTGGACAAAACTATCCTTTAAATCTACTGATCCGTTTCTTATTGATTTTATTTCTGTCCCTACAAGTTCAATACCCGCTTCTAATTCACGTTCAATAAAGTAATCAAAATATGCTTTTTTATTCTTTACTTCCATCTTGCACCTCTACCAATTTAAAGTCAATCATCGCATTTTCTTTTGATGCACTAATTACTTTAATACGAACTTTTTCCCCAATACGGTACATTTTTTTTGTTGCATTACCAACTAACGCTAATAATTCTGGAACATAAGTATAATAATCTCCCTTTAAATTATTAACATGAACTAAGCCTTCAACCATATTATCAAGTTCAACAAAGAAACCAAAGTTAGTAACTGTTGATATTACACCATCATATTCTTCACCAATATGATCTTCCATATATTCTGCCATCTTCATATCCATTACATCACGCTCAGCATTTACTGCAGCCACTTCTCTTTCGCTAGAATGCTCAGCAATCCCAGTTAATGCATTATCCCAATAATTAATATTTTCAACACTTAAATTATTGTCTACTAAGTACGACTTAAGTAATCGATGGACTGTAAGGTCAGGAAAACGTCTTATCGGACTAGTAAAATGTGTGTATTCACGACTAGCTAATCCAAAGTGACCAACATTTTCTTTGCTATATTCAGCTTTTTTCATACTTCTTAAAAGCATACTAGAAAGAATTTTAAATTCTGGTTTATCATCTAATTCATCCAGTAGCTTTTGCATTCCCTTAGGAGTTAAATCAACTATTCTACTATTAATATGATATCCCATTTGCTTAACTAAATTAACAAAGTCATCAATCTTTTCTGAATTAGGTTCAGCATGCACACGATAAATAAATGGCAATCCCATATTATATATATGAGCCGCAACAGTTTCATTGGCAACTATCATAAAATCTTCAATTAAACATTCTCCATCTTCACGAATACGTTTAACTATATCGATAGCTTTGCCGTTTTCATCTTGAATAACTTTTGCTTCATCTAAATCAAAATCTATATAACCTTTATCTATTTTATGCTTACGAAGAATATGTGCAAGCTCATTCATTTTTAGTAAAGAGGGAGCGAATTCTTCATATTCTGGATCAATTATATTACGCATTAATATATCATTAACTTTTTTATAAGTCATTTTCTTTCTACTTTTAATGTAGCTTGGGAATATATCATAATCAACTACTTTCCCTTTATGATCTATTTTCATTACACAGCTCATAGTTAATCGGATTACACCCTCATTTAAAGAACAAATACCATTCGATAATTTATGAGGAATCATTGGAATTACAGTATCAGCAAGATAAGAAGAAGTACCTCTTTCATAAGCTTCGTTACCTAGAGCTGTATGTTCTTTAACATAGTTACTAACATCAGCGATATGAACACCTAATTCATATAAACCATTTTCATAAGCTATACTAATAGCGTCATCAATATCTTTAGTATCATCACCATCAATAGTAAATATTTCTTTATCAGTTAAATCCACTCGTCCAGAAAGCTCAGACTCTGATACTTCATTCGGAATACTTTCTAATTCCTTTAAAACATCTTTATTAAATTCTTCATATATTCCATATTTATATGCAATACTTAAAATATCTACTCCGGGATCTGCTTTATGGCCTAAAATTTTAATTACTTTTCCTAGATATTTTCTTTTACCTAGTTCTTTAATAATTTTAACTAATACTTTATGCCCTTCAACACAATCTTTAACACTTTCTTTATCAAGTTCAATAGTAATATCTAATTTATCATTATCAAGTTTTAAATACTTCTTATTATGTTTTACAATGATTTCTCCAACTATATTAGATAAATTTCTTTCTAACACTTTTACTATTCGTCCTTCTTTTTTGATTCCACCACGAATAATTTCCGCTAAAACCAAATCATCATCTACTGCATTATTTAAGTTATCTATAGCGATATATAAATCATCTTCCTTTTCCAGAAGAACAAAACCAAAACCTTTTTTATTAATAGATAATTTTCCTATTTTTAAACTAGGGCAATTTTCATATAAAATATATTTATCCTTATTAGTATGATAAATTACATTTTCATTTACTAACTCTCTTATTGCTTGATCTGATTCTTGATATTCTTCTACAGTTGTTAAATCCAATAAATTATTTATTTCTAACATTGTTTTTGCTTCATGAACATCACTTAATACCTCTACTATTCTGTCTTTCATCGCTTCACCCACCATCTTATTTTTATTTACTTGCACTACAAATTCTTTCTCCGTTTTGGTATGTAATTGATACACTATAATCCGCAACTATTGTATTAGATATTTTTTCATCAATTAATCCATTATCAACTAAAATATCTCCAGATATAGTACATCCAGAATCACAATTAGATGTTGATAAACTTGCATATGCACAACCAGCTTCTTCGATCAACTCCACCGCTTTAGCTTCCTCTTCTTCTTTTTGATTGTTTATAACTTTTACCATATTGACACTTAAAACCACTCCAACAAAGCCAATTAATGCTATTGTTATGATAAGTTCAATCAAAGTAAATCCTTTTTTGTTCATATTATTCACCTTATATTTCTATTATAGCATAAAAAAAAGTGTTTATAACAACACTTTAAATACACTATACACTATTACCTTAAGAATAAAATTAACGAAATTACAAAGAATAATATTCCTAACACTAAAGTAGTACGACTAATTAATAATTCTAGTCCTCTTTCTTTCATATTTTGAAATAATGTTTCATTACCACCAGTAATAATTTGGCTAGCATCACTAGCTTTATTTCCTTGTAATAACACTAATACAATTAATAATACAGATATAATTAATAATATTGTTTCTAACATAATGTCACTTCCGTTCATTAGATAATTTAACATGAATATATTAAAAAATCAAGTAAATATACTTGATTTATCTATTTGCTACTTAATTTTTCTTCAATTCGAAGTAATCTATTATATTTAGCAATACGCTCACCACGTGATAATGATCCAGTCTTAATAAATGGCAGATTTAATCCTACAGCAAAATCCGCAATAAAAGTATCTTCTGTTTCACCACTACGATGAGAAATAACCATTTTATAATTTGATTTTCTAGCCAGCATAATCGTTTTAGTCATTTCAGTAATTGTACCAACTTGATTAGCTTTTAAAAGTATTGCATTACCAGCTTCTACACTTACAGCTTTTTGTAAGTACGTTTCATTAGTTACAAAATGATCATCACCAACTAACATAACCTTATCGCCAATTATCTTTGTTAATACCGCTAATGATTCAAAATCATCTTCGAAGAATGGATCTTCAATGCTTATAATCGGGTATTTTTCTACCAAAGTAATGTAATATTTAATTAAATCATCAGCGCTTAACATTTTAGAATCTATTTTATATTGCTTAGTAGTTTTATCATATAACTCACTAGCTGCTATATCTAATGCAATAAATACATCTTTACCTGGTATATAACCACTTCTTTTAATAGCTTCTACTATTAAATCTATTGCCAAACTATTATAAGCCAGATTAGGAGCAAAGCCTCCTTCATCTCCAACCCCTGTACTTAAACCTTGTTCATTTAATATTTTCTTCAATGTATGAAATATTTCTGATCCAACGCGTAAGCGTTCTTTAAAACTTTTTACGACTGGAACAATCATAAATTCTTGAATATCTAAATTCGAATCAGCATGTTTACCACCATTTAAAATATTCATCATCGGAACAGGCATTGTAACTTTTCCTGTTGACAAATATTCATATAGTTCCTTATTTTCGCTCTTAGCTAAGGCTTTGATTGACGCTAAGGATACTGCTAACATTGCATTCGCGCCGATAATACTTTTATTTGGTGTATTATCTAAACTAAGTAATGTTTTATCAACTAATACTTGATTTATATCTAATCCGATTAAAGCACTACGAATTACTGTATTAATATTATTAACAGCTTTGCTTACACCTTTACCATGGAATCTCTTTTCATCGCCATCACGAAGTTCTAAAGCTTCACGACTTCCTGTACTAGCTCCACTAGGAACGGATGCCACTGCAGTTACACCATTAGCCAAAGTGATTTCTGCTTCAACTGTCGGATTTCCTCTACTATCTAAAATCTCTCGTCCATAAACATTTAAGATTTTCATTTTGACACCTCTTTATTCTATATATAGTATACCCCGAAAACAAAAAAAATAGCAATTAAAAAAGTATTGCTTTTACAATACTTTATTTAAATATTTTAATAAAATTTTTAGCACGTTTCTTAAGTAGTAAAATATCAGTTAAATCTATTATTCCATAAACAATTAAGAATAATCCAATAACTTCTACTAAAATAAGCTTAGAGAACGGATTTAAAATTACCATTAACCCAAATATAATCGAAATAATTCCTACTACTAAAGTTAAGGCCCAAGATTGTTCTTTAATAGCTTTTAATCTAATACTATAATTAACTTTTAATCCACCACTCACTATTAACCAAATACCTAAACCTACTGTTAATATATTAGCTATAGCAAAAGGATTCAAAATAACTAATAATCCAACTACTGCACTAATAATTCCATAAATTAAATTAAAAGATAATAAAGTAATACGATCTTTCTTAATATAACTATAAATTGATAAAGCACCAACTATAATAAAAATTAATCCAATTAACCAAGATACAGTTTTAATAGCAATTGTTGGATTAACATAAAGTACAAAACCTAAAAGAATCATCAATAAAGAAACACCACAATTTGCTAACATATATAGGTTAAATTGATTTTCTAAGTATTTAATAGTACTTCTCTTTTTCTTTTTTTCCATATGTTTCACTCCTATTTTTAATTATACTATAATTTAATGCTTAGTCAATAAGTTATAGACTTTTTAAGAATATATATGCTATAATAATCTACTACTTAAAGAAAGGAGCAAGACCATGAAGATTAAAGAAATTTCATTTGTAGAATTTGATGAATTTGCTAAATCACATCAATTATGTAATTATCACCAATCATCATTATATGCATTACTAATGTCTAACCATGGTTATGAATATGATTACATCGGTTATGTTGATGAAGAAGATAATATTCTTGCTGGAGCACTTATTCTTTATAAAAAGATAGGTCTTAGATCATATTATGGTTATGCTCCTAAAGGATTCTTAATTGATTACTTTAATAATGATCTACTAACAAATTTTACAAACGATATCAAAGAATATTATCGCAATAAAAAATTAGCTTTTATTAAAATTAATCCTGAGATAGCTATAGGCGAAATAGCTACTAATCCTTATCAAGTAAGATATAACCAAAATGTTATTATCAGAAATAACTTAAAAAATAATGGTTATATAAAACTAAAAGATAACATTTATTTTGAATCACTTATACCTAGATATAATGGTATTGTTCACCTACCAACTTTCTCATATGATAATTTAAAGAAAAACTTAAAAAACAAAATAAATCAAGCAATAAGAAAAGGCTTAACTTTTGAAAAAGCTAATCGTGATGACATAGATGAACTATATAAATTTATTAAAGCAACAGAGCACAGAGGTAAGATCGATTATAACGATTATTATAATATGCTCTCTAAAAATAATTCAGTAGATTTATTTTTAGTAAGTATTGAC
>X208_Red_Sheep__coassemble_92_pt1 | contig 8400 bp, 9 predicted proteins | sample X208_Red_Sheep__metabat2_low_PE_001 | metagenome-assembled genome bin X208_Red_Sheep
AATTATTTGGGAAATAAATATATAAAAGTGGAAGATCCATCAATTAAAACTATATATTTTGAAGATGGCTATATATATTATCCTAATGAAAGAAAATTAAATAAATTTATTAAAGATGAATGCTTAAGAGTGTTTGAGTCAGAAATAAATAGATGCAAATTATGTTTTGATGGATTACCTGATTTTAGCCTTAAAATAAGGAATATGAAAACTAGGTGGGGTGTTTGTAATAGAAAAGACAATATAATTACCCTAAATTCAGAATTATTAAAAAAAGATGTTGATTTAATCGATTATGTTATAATACATGAACTATGTCATTTCTATGAAGGCAATCATAGTAAAAGATTTTGGGATCATGTGGAAAAATATTATCCTAAATATAAAGAAGCTAGAAAAAGATTAAAGGAGTGTTAATATGCTTATTAATTCATTACAAAATGAAAGAGTAAAAAAATGGAGTAGGTTAAATACTAAAAAATATCGAGATGAAGAAGGTTTGTTTTTAGTTGAAGGAGATCATTTAGTTAATGAAGCAATTAAAAGTAAAGTTGCTAAAGAAATTATAGTTTTGGAAGGAACAATTTTTGATACCTCTTTACCGATATTTGAAGTATCAGAAACTGTAATGAAAAAAATATCTAATCAAGTATCGATTTCTAATGTTTGTGCAGTTTGTCACAAATTAGGAGAAAAAGAATATAAAGGAAATATATTAATTTTAGATAATATACAAGATCCGGGTAATTTTGGAACAATAATTCGTAGTAGTGTAGCATTTAATGTAGACACTATAGTTACTTCTTTTGATACAGTAGATCTATATAACGACAAAGTTATTAGAAGCAGTGAAGGGATGTTATTTAATGTTAATGTGATAAAAAGAAATATTGAAGAATTTGTTGACGAACTTCATAATAACGAATATAAAGTATATGGCACAAAGGTTGATGGTGGTAATAACTTAAAAGAATTTAAAGCTTCAGAAAAATTTGCTATAATAATGGGCAATGAAGGATCTGGTGTAAGTTCTAGAGTATTAGCAAAATGTGATGAATATTTATATATACCTATGAATGATTCTTGTGAAAGTTTAAATGTTGGCGTAGCAACTAGCATCATCCTTTATGAATTATTCTAAATATAGAAGAGGGATTTGGTTATGGATAAATTAAAAATAAATCTAGATAGTGCAACTGGTTATGTAAAAAACGTTTTAACATCTCTAGGATATCCAGATAATATCGAAGTTTTTACGTATACAGACGATGAAGGAAATATTACATATTCTGCAACTTATAGTGAGTTTTACCGTGGAAAACTTAACCAATATATTATGCCTATTAGCAAAAGCAATTTTAAATTATTTTTGAAATTAGGCTTAGAAAATAGAGGATATGCAGTTAATTCTATTAACTCTTTTATGACAAATGAAGGCTTAAAATTTGGAGCAACGGTTAATATAGCGACACGTGGCAATTTAACAAGAATAAAAAGGAGAAAATAATATGAATTTTATTAAGATAGGAAAATTAGTAAATACTCACGGAATAAAAGGCGAAGTAAAAATACTTAGTGATTTCACTAAAAAAGAATTAGTTTTTGTTCCAGGTTTTACTATTTATTTAGGCAACAAAAAAACACCATTTAAAATAACAGGTTATCGTTATCATAAAATTTTTGATATGGTTACATTTGCAGGAATACGCGACATTAATGATGTATTAGAATACAAAGGATTAGAAGTGTTTATTAATCGAGAAGACTTAGATCTAAATAATGATTATTTGCTTGAAGATTTAGTCGGATTATCAGTGGTTGAAAATCAAAGAACGCTAGGAAAAGTCAAAGAAATAATGTATAATAATGGTAATAACTTATTAAGTATTACTGGTGAATTTAACTTTTATATTCCTTTAAAAGGAGATTTTATAAAGCAAGTAAATTTAGAAAACAAAGTTATAGAAGTAGAAAATACTGAAGGATTGATTATATGAAGATAGATATTTTAACCCTTTTTCCAAATATGTTTGTAGGTATATTAGAAGAATCGATTATTAAAAGAGCTATAGAAAAAGGCTTGGTGGAAATAAATTTAGTAAATTTTCGTGATTATACACCACTTAAGAATGGTCAAGTGGATGATACACCATACGGTGGTGGATCTGGAATGGTTTTGCGACCAGAGCCAATCTTTAATGCAATTGATGCAATAAAAACTAAAGAATCTAAAGTAATATTACTTACTCCAGATGGCGAAACATATAATCAAAAAAAGGCATTTGAATTAAAAAATGAAAAGCATTTAATTTTAATTTGTGGCCACTATGAAGGATTTGATGAAAGAATAAGAACTCTTGTTGATTATGAAATAAGCATTGGAGATTTTATTCTTACTGGTGGAGAAATTCCGGCAATGATTTTAATAGATAGTGTTACTCGTTTAATTGATGGAGTTATAACCAAAGGTAGTCTTGATAGCGAAAGCTTTAATGATAATTTGCTAGACTATCCAACATATACAAAGCCTCGTGAGTTTAAAGGACTTGAGGTGCCTGAAGTACTAACTAATGGGGATCATGCAAAAATTGATGCATGGCGAAAAGAAAAACAATTAGAAAAAACTAAAGAAAGAAGACCGGATTTATTAGAAAAATAAAGTGAGGTGAGATCATGGCAAGTTTTTTGTTAAAAAAAGATGAAAAAACAAATGAAATTTTGATAATGGATTATGAAGACAAAGGTTATACTTTTAAACCTGGAAATAAGTCGAAAAATCATCTTAAAGTTAATCAAATAACTATAATTAAACCAAGTATGATAGATGCTATACTTACAACTAAATTTAATAAAAAATATCGCAGGCTTGTCATGATTGTGTTTAATATTCTCCAAAGCAGTGATGAAGATACTACTGAAGGAGATATTATGATCGCTTTAGATGAAATAGCAAAACTAAGGGAAATAATTTTAAATAAATATCAAAAGTTTTTAAGTCATGAGAAAGAAGAAAAGTTTATTAAGCAACTAAGAATATTAGAAAATGAATTAAGGGCTAAACAAATTAACATTCGTATGAATATGTTAAATAATATGTATGCTTATGAAGAAGAACAATCACGCGGTGGCAGATAGCGTGATTTTTAATTGCGTTTTTATTAAAATTTCTTTATAATAATTTGTAGACGTTAGTAGGGTGGTTTTATGAATTTTGCTGATTGGTTAAATAATAAATTTGGAGATTTTAGCATTCAAGCTTTAGCAGCATATTTACAAATGGATAATTTAGAATTGATTGCTATTTTAAATGGAACTCAAATACCAGATTATTTATTTTTAATAAAAGTAATGTATCTATTGAATCTGAACACAGAAGAACAATTAGAGTTTATTTCTTTAGCAAGTGAAACATTAGATATCAGCCCTAATGCACTATATGTAGCGATAGTAAATAAATTAGTAGAAATGACTGAAGAAAATTATTCTTTAAAAAGACAACAACAATAATTTAATGATATAATATAAATGGAGTAATGAAGTATGAAAAGAAATGAAGTAGATAGAAATAAATTAAGTCCGATGATGAAACAATATATGGAAATAAAAGACAATTATCAAGATGAATTGTTGTTTTTTCGTTTGGGAGATTTCTATGAATTATTCTTTGAAGACGGAATTCTTTGTTCAAGAGAACTAGAACTTACTTTAACTGGTAAAAATGCTGGATTAGTTGAACGTATTCCTATGTGTGGAGTTCCTTTTCACTCAGTACAACCATACATTGAAAAATTAGTTAATAAAGGATACAAAGTTGCTATTTGTGAGCAATTAGAAGATCCTGCATCTGTAAAAGGTGTAGTTAAAAGAGGTGTAGTTCAAGTAATATCTAAAGGAACGGTAGTAGACTATGAATTATTAAATGAATATGATAATAGCTATATTTGTAGTGTTTTAGATTTTAATTATATTTATTTACTTACATATGCCGATATCTCTACCGGAGCAATATTTTCTTTAACATTACCACATGATAAATCAAAATTATTAAACGAATTATTAAATCTCAATATAAAAGAAGTTGTTTTAGCAGATAATACTGACGCAGAGCTAATTAGCTTATTAAAAAATAATTATAGTATTGAAGTATCAATTAATACTGAGTATTTAGAAGAGGGCTATGAATCACTAATTAATAGTGTAAGTGACATACGTAATAAAACTGGTATCAAACATTTACTTTATTATTTAGTAGTAAGAGAATTAAAGGATGTATCACATTTAGAAAGTGTTACATTAGTAGACAAATCAGAATATTTAGAAATGGATGTTCATACTGTTAGAAATCTGGAATTAGTTGAAACACTTCGTTTAAAAGAAAGAACTTATTCTTTAATTTGGTTATTAGATAAAACGAAAACAGCCATGGGTAGTCGTAAACTAAAAACCTGGTTAATGAATCCTTTAAAAAATAAAGATAAGATAAATGAAAGATATGACAAGATCGAAAAAATAAATAATGAATTTATTTTAAAAGATGAACTTAGAAATTTGTTGTATGAAGTATATGATTTAGAGCGTCTATGCGGAAAAATAACATGTGGTAATCTAAATGGCCGTGATTTATTACAAGTAAAAACATCTCTTTCAGTACTTCCTCGTATCAAAGAAATTGTTGAAGAATTAAAATTTGAATATAATTTGGATACTCATCAAAACATATTTGATTTGCTTGAGAAGAGTATTTATGAAAATCCGCCATTAGGAATTAAAGAAGGATATTTAATCAAGGAAGGTTATAGCGAAGAATTAGATGAACTAAAAAGTATTCGAAGTGGCGGTAAAGATTTTTTAGCTGAGTTTGAATCACGCGTAAAAGAGCAAACTGGTATTAAAACTTTAAAGGTTGGATACAACAAAATTTATGGTTATTATATAGAAATTAGTAAAGGGCAAATAGGATTAGTTGATCCGTCACTAAACTGGGAACGAAGACAAACTTTAACAAATTACGAAAGATATATTTCTCCAGAATTAAAAGAAAAAGAAGCAATGATTTTAAATGCTGAAGAAAAAATTATTGAGCTAGAATATAATTTGTTTAATGAAATAAAAGCAGAAGTAAAAAAATACATTTTTGATCTTAAGAAGACCGCAAATACTATAAGTGAACTAGATGCTTTAGCATCTTTAGCTGTATGTGCAGATGAACTCAATTTAGTAAGACCTAATTTAAACGAAGAAGGAATTATCGAGATAATTGATGGTAGACATCCAGTTATTGAACGAGTAAGCGATAAAGAATATGTACCAAATGATTGTGTCATGAAAAGCGATATAAGTACTTTATTAATTACTGGTCCAAATATGAGTGGTAAAAGTACTTATATGAGACAACTTGCTATCATTGTAATAATGGCTCAAATGGGATCTTTCGTCCCAGCAAAAAGTGCTAATCTACCAATCATGGATAAAATATTTACAAGAATTGGAGCAAGTGATGACTTAGTAAGCGGAGAATCTACATTCATGGTCGAAATGAACGAAGCAAGAAACGCTATTGCAAATGCTACCGAAAACAGTTTGATTTTATTTGATGAATTAGGTAGAGGTACAGCGACTTATGACGGTATGAGTTTAGCTCAAGCTATACTTGAATATATTAATACCAATATAAAATGTAAAACATTATTTTCTACCCATTATCATGAACTTACAAGTTTAGATAAAATGTTTCCATCAATCAAAAATGTTCATGTATCAGCTATTGAAGATGGTAACAATATTACATTCTTGCATAAAGTTAAATCTGGAGCGGTAGATAAAAGCTATGGTATTCATGTAGCAAGACTAGCAAAAATGCCAGAAGCTTTATTGTCTCGCGCTTCGGAAATTTTAAGTGATTATGAAAATAACGCTAAGAAGCACAAAAAAGATGATAGAATTCAATTATCAATGAACTTTGATGAGCCAAAAGAAATAACAAAGGACTACGTAAAAGAAAAACTAGAAACAATTGATCCTTTAAACATCACTCCATTAGAGGCATTAAACTTATTATTTGAATTAAAAGATATGAGTAATAAATAACTCATATTTTTTCTTTTAAATAATGTATTTTTTTACTTATTATGATATAATTAAATGACTGAGGTGATAGTATGGCACTAACAAGAAGTGAATTAAGAGAAAAATGTATGATTATTCTATATCAATATGAAATTATGAGTAAAAATAATTTAAACCCGAGTATTGAGGATATTATTGAAGATAATCTTGAAATAGAAAATGATTTTGTTAAAGATGTAGTATATGGTGTTATTACATATAAAAATGAATTAGATAAACTTGCTAATAATTATATGAAAGACTGGACTTTAGATCGTATTGATAAAACTGGTGCCCAAATATTACGAATTGCAATATACGAATTAAAATATACCGAAACTCCCGCAGTGGTAGTAGTAAATGAAGCAATAGAACTAGCTAAAAAATATAGTGATGATAATGTACGTAAGATAATCAATGCTGTATTAGATAAATTAATTAAGGAATAATATGGAACGAAAAAAAGGTTATTTAAAATTAAATGATTATTTTGATAAATTAAAAGAAGAAAAAAATTGCCAATACTTTAATTTGTTGGTAGATGGGATAATTGTTCAAAGTGATTATGATGATCGCCATTTTTGGCTTAATATAGATGGAATAACTTATTACTATAAACCATCACATTATGCTTATCATGAATTATTAGCATATTACATTGCGAAGGAATTAGGGTTTAACGCTGTATATTGTGATTTAGCTATGTTTTCAATTATTCCTAGTGAAGCAGAAGATAATAAGGGAATTATTTCTCAAAGTTATAAAAAGCCTAATTGTCAATATATTTCTGGCATAGATATTCTAAAAGAATATTATGAAGGCGATCCTAGAACGAATAAAGAAATGGGACTAACTGATGAATGGAAAGCATATTATAATGGTCCATATTATATAGATATGAATAATTTAGAAACCATATGGCAAGCATTAGAATATAGATATAAGAATAATCCAAATGCTGATATTACTAAATTAATAGATCAAATAATCAATAATTATATATTCGAGGTTTTAGTTAGAGCTAATGATAAAGGATCGCAAAATTGGGAAATTGAAGAATCAAAGAATGATGTAAATGTCTGCCCATTATTTGATAACGAATTAATTTTTTACGATAGTGCAACAATGACTATGTCAGCTAGTTTTAATGATTCGGATAAAGATGTCAAAGAATCTTTAAAAAAATTCTTAACTATCTCTAGTCAAGAATATATAAATTTATTTATAAATAAATTTAATGCTTTTGATGATAATATGTTCTATAGTTGTATAGAAAAAGTTGAAAGTCAAACTGGCACAAAAATACCAGAAATAATAAAAGAGGAAATTATAAATGCATATAATTTAAATAAATTAGAAATAAATGCATTATTAAAGGAGTTAAATTTAACAAATAAAGGGAGGTAAGCCTATGGACGAGAAGTATATAAATATTACAGATCTTAATAACTACATTAAGACTCGTTTTGACGGTGATGCTTTTCTAAACAAAGTTTATCTTAAAGGGGAAATATCTAATTTTAAAAATCACACTAGAGGACATATGTATTTTACTTTAAAAGATGATTATTCTCGACTTAGTGCTGTTATGTTTTATAATAATGCGCTTACATTAAATTTTAAACCTGAAGATGGAATGAATGTCTTGGTAGAAGGACGCATATCTTGTTATCCAGCTCAAGGAACATATCAAATATATGTTGAAAAAATGGAGACCGATGGTTTAGGAAATTTATATATAGAGTATGAAAAATTAAAAAAGAAACTAGAAGCTAAAGGCTTATTTGACGAAGCTCATAAAAAGCCAGTCCCCCGATATCCTAAAAAGATCGGAATTATTACAGCATCAACAGGTGCAGCAGTAAGAGATATAATAAGTACTATTAAAAGGAGGTTCCCAATTTGTGAAACTATTCTGTTTCCGACACTAGTACAAGGTGATGGTGCTAAAGAAAATATCGTAAAACAAATCAAAAAAGCAAATGAATTTGATTTAGACGTAATTATATGTGGCCGAGGTGGCGGATCAATTGAAGATCTTTGGGCATTTAATGAAGAGATTGTTGCAGAAGCTATTTATGAATCTAATATTCCAATAATAAGCGCTGTTGGTCATGAACCGGATTTTACAATAGCCGATTATGTAGCAGATTTAAGAGCCCCAACTCCAACTGGAGCGGCAGAAATGGCTGTCCCTACAATAATGGAAATAAATAACACAATAAATCAATATTGTATTAGACTTAATAAAAATATTAAAAATACAGTTAATAATAATTTTATAAAACTAAGGAG
>X208_Red_Sheep__coassemble_94_pt1 | contig 8374 bp, 9 predicted proteins | sample X208_Red_Sheep__metabat2_low_PE_001 | metagenome-assembled genome bin X208_Red_Sheep
ATCTAGACCTTTTGCTGAAGCAAATGGGGAAAGAGGAACTGACTTCTTAAATTGCGTTGTTTAGCGTAAACAAGCAGAAAACGTAGCTAAATATTGCCAAAAAGGTAGTCAAGTTGCAGTAGAAGGTAGAATTCAAACTCGTAGTTATGATGCTCAAGATGGATCAAAAAGATATGTTACTGAAATTGTTTGTGACAATGTTACTTTCTTAGGAACTAGAGCAGATGCAGCAAATAGTACTGCTCAAAGATCTTATGAAAATGATATGCCAATGAATAATGATATTGTAACAACTGATATAAGTGAAGACCCATTTAAAGATTTTGGAAACGAAATAACTTTAAGTGATGATGACTTACCATTTTAAAAAGGAGGATTATAATTATGGCAGAATTTCATCGTAAGAAAAAGAAAATATGTCAAATGTGCGCTGGAAAAAGCGTTGACTATAAAGATGTTATGATTATTAATAAATATATTAATGAAAAAGGAAAAATTATGCCTCGTCGTATGACTGGAGCATGTGCTAAACATCAAAGACATATTGCTGAACAAATTAAATATGCAAGATTAATGGCTTTAATACCATTTGTTAAATAAGATTACTACATTGTAATCTTTTTTTATAAGAAAAAACAAAACAACAGTTCGTAAGAATCTTGAGTTGTTGTAATGTAATCTGTTATAATATTACCGGAAGTGGAATTGCTTAAGAAAGGGGAGTTTTATGAATCAAGAAAAAATGTATTTAATTAACAAAATATTTAATAATGATACTATACGAACAGTATGGGATAAAGAGCAAGAAAAGTATTATATAAGTGTTGTTGATATTGTTGGCGCGGTGACTGAAAGTGTTGATGGTAGAAAATATTGGAATAAGCTAAAACAACGTTTAAAAGAAGAGGGGAATGAGTCGGTGACAAATTGTCACCAACTGAAATTAAAATCTTCGGATGGAAAATATTATAAAACGGACGTTGTTGATATCGAGGGAATGTTCAGAATAATTGAATCAATTCCATCAAAAAATGCGGAACCGGTAAAACAATGGCTAGCTCATTTAGGAAGCGAAAGAATTAATGAAACCTTTGATCCTTCAATAAGTTTACAACGTTCAATTGATTTATATCGTGCCAAAGGCTATGATGAAGCTTGGATTTCTAAAAGAATTAAAGGCATCCAACAAAGAAAAAGTTTAACTGATGTTTGGTCATCAAATGGAGTTACAGAACCTTATGAGTTTGCTGTACTGACAAACGAAATATATAAGAGCTGGTCTGGCATGACTGCTAAAGAATACAAAACATTTAAGGGATTACGTAAAGAATCGTTAAGAGACAATATGGACAATATCGAAGTAACTTTAGCAGATTTAGGGGAAGAGGCAACTAAAAGATTAGCTGCTAAACAAAAGCCTCAGGGATTAAAGGATAATATCAAAGTTGCTAAAATTGGAGGTAATGTTGCGAAAATTGCTAGGGATGAATTGGAACGCCAATTAGGAGAGTCAGTAGTAACTACAACAAATCAATTAAACTATAATTACAATGAAGAACGATATATTGAAACAAAGAACTAAGTTATTTTTCTATTGCTTAGTTTTTTTGTTATAATAGAAAGTATCTTTTTATGGAATTTTCTGATATAATATTAGAGATATTTAAAGGAGGAGAACTTATGAAAGTAATACTACTTAAAGATGTCAAAACTAAAGGAAAAAAAGATGATATAATTGATGTATCAGATGGCTATGCTACAAATTTCTTAATTAAGAATGGTTTAGCTGTTCAATACACTAAAAGAAGTAAAGAAGTTTTAGATAAAGAAATTGATATTCGAAATAAAGAAGAAGAAGCAAGAGTAGCCAATTTCAATGAAATAAAAAAGAAGTTAGAAAACAAAGAAATTTCGTTTAAAGTTAAAACTGGAGCTGGAGATAAAGTTTTTGGTCAAGTATCTAGTAAACAAATAGCGGGAGAATTAGCAAAACTTGGATTTGCAATTGATAAAAAGTGTATTCATAATAATACAATTGATGTACTTGGTACACATAATGTTGAAATAGAATTACATAAAAAAGTTAAATTTAATATTAAAGTTGTTTTAAAGAAATAGGTGGTTTTATGGCAGCAAGACAAATGCCGCAAAATTTAGAAGCAGAAATGAGCGTTTTAGGAGTAGCGTTTATAAATCAATATTCGATCGAAAAAATAAGTGAAGAATTAACATCGGATATGTTTTTTGATGAAAAAAATCGTTATATCTTTGAAGCAATAATTGAATTACATAAAAATCGTATACCGGTAGACGTAACAACAATTAAAGATGAACTTGATAAAAGAAAAAAATTAAATGCTGCAGGCGGGGTAGAATATATCGGAGATGTTATTGATTCTGTTGTTACTGCAGCCAATCTTGAATATTATATAAAAATTGTTAAAGATAATGCAGTAAGAAGAAATTTAATAAATACTGCAACTGATATTGTTACTGAAGCTTATGAAGAAGATAATATTACTAGTTTGCTTGATGGCGCTGAAAGAAGCATTTTAAATGTTGTTAAAGCTCGTCAAGTTAGTGAATTTAAACCTATTCATGAAGTTTTAAGAAAAGCACAAGAGAATCTAGAAATGCTTGCAAAAAACAAACGTCCAATTACAGGTCTTGAAACAGGGTTCTATGATCTTGATAAAGTTACTGCTGGATTGCATGGTGGAGAAATGATTATCTTAGCAGCTCGTCCAGGTATGGGTAAAACTGCATTTGCTTTAAATATAGCAACTAATGCTGCTCAAACTACAGAAAAAGCAGTAGCGGTATTCAATCTAGAAATGTCGGCTGAGATGTTAGTAAATCGTATGATTTCATCAGTAGGTCAAATTGATTCATATAAACTACAAACTGGTCAATTACAACATAATGATTGGAAACGTTATAATGAAGCATTAAGTCAACTAGCTGATACAAACATTTATATAGAGGATAACGCTGGTATTACAGCATCTGAAATTAGAGCTAAATGTCGTCGTTTAGCAAATCAAGAAAAAGGATTAGGACTTGTTGTAATCGACTACTTACAATTAGTAACAAGTGGAAATAAAAGAGTTGAATCACGTCAAGTTGAAGTATCAGAAATATCTCGTTCGCTTAAAACAATGGCTTTAGAATTAGATGTTCCCGTTATTGCTTTAGCACAATTATCGCGTAGTGCTGAAAAAAGAGAAAATTCTCAACCTATGTTAGCGGACTTAAGAGAATCAGGGTCTCTAGAACAAGATGCCGATATGGTATTATTTATTAATCGTAAAGACTACTACGAAGCAAAAGGGGAAAAGAAAGAAACTATAGTACCGGTAGACTTAATTATTGCAAAACATCGTAAAGGATCTACAGGAGTTATTAATTTATTGTTTGAACTTAACATGAGCAACTTCCGTAACTACATGAAAACAAGCGATTCAGAATAAGGAGTTAAAATGAAAACAAAGGATAAAATAATTATATTTTTGATTAGTGTTATTACAGCAGTAGGGTTATTTTTAGGTGGCTTTGTTGATAAATATTATGATGAAGCAAAACTAACTTATCAAGTGTATTTAAATGGTGAAAAGATTGGCTTGATTAAAGATAAAGATGCTTTATATGATCTTATTAACAGCAAACAAAAATCAATAAAAACAAAATATGGTGTAGATAATGTATATCCGCCTAATGGTTTTGATATTGAAAAAAAACTAACTTATGATGAAGAAATAAGTGACAACGAAAGTATATATAACAAAATTGAAGAATTAGATGATTTTACAATAAAAGGATACATTGTAACAATTAAAGCTACCGAAACTGATGACGAAGGTAATGAAACAGCTAAAGAAATTAAAATTAATGTGCTGAATAAAGAAGTTTTTGAAAATGCGGTTGATAACTTTGTATTATCTTTCTTTGAAGATGAAGATATGTATTATGATTACATGAACAATTCGCAAGAAGAGATTACTGATACAGGGAAAATAATTGAATCGATGTATTTTGATGAAGAAATTACAATTAAAGAAGCCTATATCAGTATCAATGAAGATATTTTTACTGATGAAATTTCATTAACTCAATATTTGTTATTCGGTAATGAAACTGATCAACAAAAATATACAGTTAAAGCAGGAGATACGATCGCATCTGTAGCCGAAGCTCATAAATTAAATGCTAAAGAATTACTTATTGCTAATCCAACTTATAATAGTGAAGAAAGTTTACTTGCGATTGGGGATGTAGTTAATACTACTTTAATTGACCCCCAAATCACATTCACTTATGAAGTATATTCTATAACAGATGAAGAACAATACTTTGAAAAGAAAACTGTATATGACAATAGCAAAGAATCAAGTTTCTCAGAAATTACTACACCAGGAGTTGTAGGTATAACAAGATTAACTGAAAAATACAAGGTTACTAATGGTGAAGATAGTGAAGGTATTGAGAAAGTTGCAGAAGAAGTTATAATCGAAAAAGTAGATCAAGTTACTACTAAAGGTAGAAAATATAGTGGCGGTTATATTACAGGTTCTTATATTGATACTGATGGTGACTGGGGCTGGCCAACAAACTCTGGTTATAAGATTACGTCTGGATTTAAGTGGCGTTGGGGAAAAATGCATACAGCTATCGATATATCTGGTACCGGAAAAGGATCTCCAATATATTCTGCTAGCGATGGAGTTGTTGTAAGAGCGGAAACTGGTAAAGGTTCATTCTGGTCTTTGGGTAAAGTAGTAATTATAAAACATGCTAATGGATATTATACTGAATATGCTCATTTGGATAGCATTACATGTAAAGTAGGTCAAACTGTTTCTAAAGGTACTAAGATAGGTACTATGGGAGAAACTGGTAGATCAACAGGAGTTCACTTACATTTTGCAGTTGCTGTAGGTGAGCCTTATAAGGGCGGACAATTCTTCGATCCGTTGAAATTATATAGATAATGAGAGTTTGTGTTTTAGCTAGTGGTTCGAAAGGGAATTCAACCTATATAGAAACTGCAAATCATAAAATCTTGATTGATATAGGTAAAAACAAAAAATATATTGTTAATAAATTAGCTGAGATAGGTGTAACTCCAGAAGAGATAGACTATATTTTAATTAGTCATTTACATGATGATCATATCTCAGCTTTAACTACTTTTATTAAAAAGAATAATCCCACAATATGTTTAAGTGCCCCTATGTTTATGGAACTTACTAGTGTTAAGGAATATGAAAATATATTAATATATGAAGACGAAATTATTCTTAATGGTGTAAGAATCAGAGCAATTAAATCTTCGCATGATTCGGTTGATTCAAGAAACTTTATTGTTGAAGAAGGAGATAAATCAGTTGTATATATAACTGATACTGGATATGTTCATAACAAATATTTTAATTACTTAAAAAATAAAAACGTTTACTTATTTGAGAGTAATCATGATATTGAAATGCTTAATCACGGACCATATCCTAAATGGTTAAAAACTCGTGTGATAGGTGATGAAGGCCATTTATCTAATAAAGCTGCAAGCTTTTATTTAGCTAAATTAGTTGGACCTAACACTAAAAAAATATTATTGATGCACTTAAGTGAAGTAAATAATACTGAAGAAAAATCATTAGCAACAATAAAAGAAACCTTTAAAGATTATGAAGTATCTTTTAATGATATTAAATGTGCTAAACCAGAAGAAATAAGTGAAGTGATAAATTTATGATAAATATTATTTGCGTAGGGAAAATTAAAGAAAAGTATTTACAAGAATTAATTGCTGATTATAGTAAGAGAATTAATAAATATCATAAACTAAATATAATTGAATTAAAAGACTCTAATGATATTAGTTTCGAAACTAAAGAGATTTTAAAATATGTTAACTCAAAAGATTATAACATTGCTTTAACAATTGAAGGAAGATCTTATAATAGTATAGATTTTGCTCGTCATATAGATGAGTTGTTTATAAAAAGTAGTACAATTAATTTTATAATTGGAGGATCAAACGGACTGGAAACGGTCGTTACCGATTTATGTAATGAACAAATAAGCTTTTCTAAATTCACTTTTCCCCACGGATTATTTAGAGGTATATTATTAGAACAAATTTATCGATCATTTAAAATAAATAACAATGAACAATATCATAAGTAGGAGGTTGTATGAATAAAGATGTTAAAAGAATATTTATAGTTTTATTTTTCTATGCATTATCAGGAGGAGTATTTTATAATTTTCAAGAATTATGGATGGCCGAAAATAACTTATCAACACAAACGATTGGTATAGTATTTAGTTTATGCGCTCTCCTTACAGTTTCAACTATTTTTCTTTGTTCCAACCTTATTGATCGTAAAAAATTGAAAGGATTTTCCTGTTTTCTATTATTATTAAAAACTTTAATTATATTTGCTTTATTTCTTCTTCATAATTCAGGCCTTAGTGTAATAATAAAGTTTTTAATAATGGCAGATTATGTTATTGATACCGAAATATACGCGTGTATATATCCGATGGTCGCTTATATAACAAAAAGTGATAAAATTTATGCAATGAGAGGATTAATATATAGTTACGCTTACTATGGCGGAACTTTATTAACGTCACTATTATTAGGAAAAACAATAAGTGCTTTGAATATTAACTTTAATACTTATTGCTTAATAGGAAGTATTTTAATGTTAGTTTCTTATATTATTTTAAAAAATACTGATTTAGAAAAATATTATAAAAAACAAAAAAAAGACAATAGTAATGAAGTATTTTATCAAGTGTTAGGTAAAGTAAAAAAAGATAAAATAACTCAAAACTATCTAGGGTTTGTTTTGTTTGAAAATGCTTCATATAACAGCATTAATGGATTATTAATTTTACTGTTAACATCTAGTTTAGGGTTCAGTGCCAGTGGCGCATCAAACTTTAAGTTAATATTAGGTATTATAGCAGTGTTTTTAGCAACTTTAATTCTCGAAAAACTTACTTTTAAAAACAATTATATAAATATATCAATAAAATTTGTAGGTAGATTAATCTTATATTTATTGGCATTTTTAAGTAATAATAAAATATTCTTTTTAATGGCTATTATCTTTGTAAGATTATTGTCAGAATCTTATTCGCATGTGACGGATGCGCCATACGTTAATCGCTTTAGTGCAGATGAACAATTAGCATTTTGTAATTTAAAAGAAATGGTTAACTATTTGTCTAAAGCAATAGGTAATTTAATGTGTGGTATTGCTCTTGCTATGGGAACTAGATATAATTTCCTGTTTGCCTTAATTTTTATAGTATTCCAAACATTCTTTGCATTTAAAGCATTAAAATTATATAACAAAGAAAAAAAGGAGATTAACGTATGATAGGCAACGATTGGGATGAAAAACTAAGTGTAATATGGAATAGCGAAGGGTTTAAAGAGTTTTATAATATTGTTATGGACGAATATGATAAGAGAACAATTTTCCCTCCTAAAGATCACATTTTTGAAGCCCTTAAACTAACTAGTTTTAAAGATACAAAAGTTGTAATCGTGGGACAAGATCCATATCATGGGGTAGGAGAAGCTCATGGTTTGTCTTTTTCAGTTCAAAAAGGAATCAAAATACCCCCTTCACTTAAAAATATTTATAAAGAACTTGAAAGTGATTTAGGAATAAAGCCAAAGGATCATGGGGATTTAAGTGAGTGGGCTAAACAAGGTGTTTTACTATTAAATGCTGTTCTAACTGTTGAAAAAGATAAAGCTGCATCTCATCGTAATCTTGGATGGGAAAGACTTACAGATTACGTAATAAAAGTACTTAATACTAAAGAAGAACCTGTTGTGTTTATTCTTTGGGGGAATTTTGCAAAAGAAAAAAGTGTTTTTATAACTAACAATAAACACTTGATAATAACTAGTCCTCACCCATCACCATTTTCAGCAAATAGTGGATTTTTTGGCAGTAAACCATTCTCTAGAGCAAATAAATTTTTGGAAGAGAATAATAAAAAGACCATTGACTGGTCCTTATAGTTTAAAATCATCAATGATATCGTCTTGCATATCTTTGCCATCGAAGAAAGGCTTAATTTTAAATTTATGAATCTTAGCAACAATCATTGATGGAAATTTACGAACTAATTCGTTACATAAACTAGTGTTTTTATTATAATAATTTTTAACAGCTGATAATTTTTCATCAGTTGTTTTTATTTCGTGTAATATTCCCTTTAGTTCATCGTCTTTTTCTAAAGCAGAATAGTCATTTTGTAGTTCGTAAATTACATTCATAGCTTCAATTAATTTGCGATCTAAGTCAAAGTTGCTAATCTTATGGTTTTTTAAATTAACATATTC
>X208_Red_Sheep__coassemble_97_pt1 | contig 8246 bp, 7 predicted proteins | sample X208_Red_Sheep__metabat2_low_PE_001 | metagenome-assembled genome bin X208_Red_Sheep
AATTTATTCTTGTATATTGGCAATATTATAAATAAGAAGAACAAATTAGTTAGAGAAAAAAATGCTGAAGAAGTGGAGTAGTATTTATGAAAAATAAAGGTATATCTAGAGAAGAATTAATAAATGGAATAAAAAACATTAGACCGTCAATATTAAAAGTGGAAGAGTTAGAAAATCTTGCGTATGAGGATTTGCTTCTCATTTATAGAAATAATGTTGGGCGTAATTACTATAAAAGTTTAATACATTATCAAAAAGTATCTGCTATTCGATATGTTTACGAAGAAAGATATTCTTTAGTTTATATTTACAAATTAAACGAAGAAGAGTTTGAAGAATTATATTTACAAGCTATTAAAATGACTAAACCACAATTTGAACAAATGGTGGCAGATGGTTTGGAAGAATTTAGAGAAAGAGCTATTGCCGAGGGAAATGAAGAATATTTAGCGTTTACTATAGATGAACAAATAATAGCGTCTAGTGTCCTTACTCCTAGCGATCTTTTAACAGAAGAAGAGTTTATAACTAAATCAGTTTTATTCCGCATCAATGAAATAACAACTGAAATAGAAGAGTTAAAAGCCGATAATGAATCAACTGAGGAAATGCTAAGGAATACTACTAATTATATGGCTGTTTCCGAATTCCGTAATGATATTTCTAGTAACAATCGTCGTATTGGTCGTTTAGAAGAAGAATTAAGAAAATTAATGAATCCTAATGGTTCAGATACAATGGTTAGAAAAAGAACTGATGGACAACCACATTAATGGTTGTTTTTTTCTGCTTGAATGATGTAATATTCTAAATTATAATATAAATAGAATAGGAAAGTGCTTATGGAAAAAGACATACAAATTTTTTTAAATACTTTAGATAAAGAATATGGCTTTTCACCAAAAACAGTTGAGTCATATGGTTATGAGCTTAAGTTATATAAAGAGTTTTTAGACTATAAAAAAATCAATTATTTAAAGATTACCAAAGAAGAAATCCGATCTTATTTAAGATATTTAGATGATTTAAAATATAAAACAGCAACTATATCAGCTAATTTATCTGCGTTACGAAGTTTTTATAGTTATTTAGTTAGCAACGATCTTATTAATACCAATCCTTTTAAAAGAGTTAACAATCCCAAGAAAGAAAGGAAGCTACCAAACTTTTTGAATCAGTTAGAAATAGAAGATTTATTAGAATTTTATTCTTTAGAAGACTCTTTAAATGTGCGTAATAGACTTATTATTGAAGTTTTATATGCTACTGGACTTCGTGTAAGTGAGCTTGTAAATATTGAGATAAAGAATATTAATTTTTCTGAGCAAACAATAAAAGTCTTAGGTAAAGGAAATAAAGAAAGAATGGTTTTCTTTGGCGATTATGCAAAAGAATTATTAGAAGTTTATTTGCAAAAGTTTAGAAAAGAATTATTAAAGAATAACGCAAATGACTATTTATTTTTAAATAATAAAGGGAATAGATTAAGTAGTAGAAGTGTGGAAATTATTTTGAAAAAAGCTATAGATTCAAGTGCAATAAAAAATAAAGTAACACCTCATACAATAAGACATACATTTGCCACGCATTTACTTAATAATGGCGCTGATATAAAATCGGTTCAAGAATTATTAGGCCATGAAAGCCTTAGCACAACTCAGATTTATACCCACGTTACTAGTGATAGGCTGCGTAATGTTTACCTTAAAACACACCCGCATAGTAAATGTAAAGATTAGCTGTCTAAATATGTAAAATTCACCGCTTTTAATTGAGGAAAAAAAGCGGTTTTGTTATAATAGTTTTGTTATTAATTAAGAGGAGGAAAAATATGACAAAATTTGTTTACCTTTTTAAAGAAGGAAACGCAGATATGAGAAACCTTTTAGGTGGTAAAGGTGCTAACTTGGCTGAAATGACTAACTTAGGTTTACCAATTCCTCAAGGTTTTACTGTTACAACAGAAGCTTGTACAGACTATTATAATAATGATAAGAAAATATCTGAAGATATTCAAAATCAAATTTTCGAAGCATTAAAAGAATTAGAAAAAATTCAAGGAAAGAAATTTGGGGACACATCTGATCCTTTATTAGTATCAGTTCGTAGTGGTGCTCGTGCATCAATGCCTGGTATGATGGATACAATTTTAAACTTAGGTTTAAATGATGTAGCGGTTGAAGGTTTTGCTGAAAAGACTGGAAATCCTAGATTTGCTTATGATTCATACAGAAGATTTATTCAAATGTATTCAGATGTTGTTATGGAAGTTAATAAATCTTTCTTCGAAAAAATCATTGATGAATTAAAAGAAGAAAAAGGTATAAAATTTGATACAGAAATGACTGTAGAAGATTTAAAAGAATTAGTTAGAAGATTTAAAGAAGTATATTCAGCTCATATGGATGGTGCAGAGTTCCCGCAAGATCCTAGAGAACAATTAATGGGAGCAGTTAAAGCTGTATTCCGTTCATGGGATAATCCTAGAGCTATCGTATATCGTCGTATGAATGATATACCTGGAGACTGGGGAACAGCTGTTAACGTTCAAGCAATGGTATTTGGTAATATGGGTGAAACTTCTGGTACAGGTGTTGCCTTTACTCGTAATCCATCTACTGGAGAAAAAGGTATTTATGGTGAATACTTAATCAATGCTCAAGGTGAAGATGTTGTTGCTGGTGTTCGTACTCCACAACCAATTTCTAAATTAGAAGAAGATTTACCTGAATGTTATAAAGAATTTATGGAAATTGCTCAAAAACTAGAAAATCACTATCGTGATATGCAAGATATGGAATTTACTATTCAAGAAGGAAAATTATATTTCTTACAAACTCGTAATGGTAAAAGAACTGCTCCTGCAGCTATCCAAATTGCTTGTGATTTAGTTGATGAAGGTATGATTACTAAAGAAGAAGCAATTTTAAGAATTGAAGCTAAATCTTTAGATCAATTATTGCATCCAACTTTTGATGTTGCTGCGCTTAAAGCTGGAGAAGTTATTGGTTCAGCATTACCTGCATCTCCTGGTGCTGCTGCTGGTAAAGTAGTATTTACTGCTGAAGATGCTAAAAAAGCAGGTATTGGTGGAGCTGGCGAAAGAGTTATCTTAGTTCGTCTTGAAACTACTCCAGAAGATATTGAAGGTATGGTTGCTGCTCAAGGTATTTTAACTGTACGTGGTGGTATGACATCTCATGCAGCTGTTGTAGCTCGTGGTATGGGTACTTGCTGTGTATCTGGATGTGGTGAGATTAAAATTAATGAAGAAGAAAAATATTTTGAATTAGGTGGATATACATTCCATGAGGGAGATTATATTTCTTTAGATGGTACAACTGGTAAAATCTATAATGGAGACATTAAAACAGTTGAAGCATCAGTTTCTGGGAATTTTGGCCGTATTATGGGATGGGCTGATGAAGTTAGAACATTAAAAGTTAGAACTAATGCTGATAATCCTCGTGATACTCGTCAAGCTATTGAATTAGGTGCTGAAGGTATTGGATTATGTCGTACAGAACACATGTTCTTTGATGAAGTAAGAATTCCTAAAATTAGAAAAATGATTTTATCTGAAACTATTGAAGCAAGAGAAGAAGCTTTAGAAGCATTAATTCCTTTCCAAAAAGGTGACTTTAAAGCTATGTATAAAGAATTAAAAGGATTACCAATGACAGTTCGTTATTTAGATCCTCCTCTACATGAATTTTTACCAACTGCAGAAGAAGATATTAAAGCTTTAGCAACTGATATGGGTGTTACAGTTGAACACTTAAAAGCTAAATGTGCTGAATTACATGAATTCAACCCAATGATGGGACATAGAGGATGCCGTTTAGCAGTAACTTATCCAGAAATTGCTAGAATGCAAACTCGTGCTTTAATGGAAGCTGCTATTGAAGTAAAAGAAGAAGATGGATATGATATCGTTCCTGAAATTATGATTCCATTAGTTGGTGAAAAGAAAGAATTAAAATATGTTAAAGATGTAGTAGTTGAAACTGCAGAAAAAGTTAAAGAAGAAAAAGGATCTGATATTGAATATCATATTGGTACAATGATCGAAATCCCTAGAGCTGCTTTAACTGCAGATGAAATTGCTGAAGAAGCTGAGTTCTTCTCATTTGGAACAAATGACTTAACACAAATGACATTTGGATTCTCAAGAGATGATGCAGGTAAGTTCTTAGATTCTTACTATCAAGCTAAGATTTATGAATCTGATCCATTTGCGAAATTAGATCAAAATGGTGTTGGAAAATTAGTTCAAATGGCTGCTGAAAAAGGTAGAGCTACTAGACCAGAAATCAAATTAGGAATTTGTGGTGAACACGGTGGAGAACCTACAAGTGCAGAATTCTGCCATAAAACAGGACTTAACTATGTTTCATGTAGTCCATTCAGAGTTCCAATTGCAAGACTTGCTGCGGCTCAAGCAAAATTAAAAGAAAATAATTAATTAAATATTAGACTGAGATTCTAAAATCTTGGTCTTTTTTGTTTATTTTAAATATTGTCAATTTTATTTATGACAGTTTTATTGTATAATAATAGACACTGGAGGAGTTTGAATGACAGAAAAACAGTTAAAAGGATATGTAGTGAATTTATTTAGATATAAAACGATTAGCTCTAGACAATTTTTGATAGCTATAAAGAATTTGGAAAAAATAAAAGAAAATGACCATTTATTTTATTATTTTAATATGGGAAAATTACAAACGTTTTTCGGAAATGTTGATACTGCAATTTTGTGTTTAAAAGAAGCAATTGAATTAAAACCTGATAATGCATCTGCTTATTATAATTTATATAAATGTTATGTTAAAACAGGAAATATCGGTGAAGCTATCGAAAGCTTAAGGCTTTTTTTTGAACATAATAAGCATGATGTTGATTTTTCTTTTGTACTTCAAATTATGAGAGCAATGCTTTTTTTAGACAAAAGTTATTTATCTTACTTGAATTCTGAATTTAATGTATATGAGAGCACTAAAGTAGGATATAATGATTTAAGCGATAATATGGAACTTTTAGAAGTATATAAATCTGTAATACAAGCCTTTAATAATAGAGATTATTCAATTTGTTTAAAAAAATTACATGTTATGAATAGAATTATTATGGAATCAAATTATCCAATGGATGTTGACACATTAGTTAATTTAATTAAGTTATTAAAAATTAAGGAAATTAATAGTTGTAAGCGCGTATTAAGTGATAGTAGTATAGAACAAGCGTCTAATGAACAATTTTGTAAGTGTCAACTGCGTTTGCTTGAATTAGGACATTATCATCCGGAAAGTTTTTTAAGAATGGTGGGAGAAAACATCAATAAAGATGTTAGCAGAGCAAAAAAATTACTTGTGGCAGTACAAGAAAACCCGAAATTCTATTCATACTTAGATATGATTGAATATTTAAATGGAATAATTAGAGAAAAAGAAGCGTTTATATATTTATCAGACGACAAACAAAATGAATTTATAACCCGAAGACTTAAAGCAAAGAAGTTATATATGAACAGAAAAAATGAGCAAGCTTTAAAAGAATATCAATCATTAAAGGAAGATTTTGGCTTACTTTTATGTGATTATTATATTGGAAAGATTTTGTTATTTAGGCAAGGCAGTTTATTGCAAGCAAAAGAATCATTTTTGAGTTATTTAATACAGGGCGGAATAAAAGCTGAAAAAGCGTATATGTTTTTAGGAATGATTGAAAAAAAACAAAAAAATTATGGTGATGCTAAAAAATATATTGGAATGATGCATAGAATACATAACGTTTTTGTTCGTGATTATGATTATATACCAGATAAGAATTATAACAAAAAAAGAAAAAATGATAAATATGATCAATGTGATAATGTCAAAAGAAATGAATCTCGTAAAATTAAAATGAAAGAAGCAGATTTTGCGCAAAATGATGTTCAGATTGCTGGAGATTTTTATGACATGGGGCTTAGTGATAAGTTAATTGTTATCAGGAAATTACTACGAAATGGAAATGATAAATTAGCGAATAAATTGTATGAAGAAGTACAAAGAGAATGTACTCAAGGCGAACGCGAAGAATTGGAACAGTTTGGCAGAAATAGAAAACTCTACAAAAATCAAAATAGGGGTGTTTCGCCATAAAAACTAAGCTTTTAATTTTATCATTATTATTGTATAATAATATATAGAATAGAAAAGGTGATTTGATGAAAGTCTTATGTATTGGTCACGCTTCTTATGATATAAGCTGTCCTGTAGATGATTATCCAACAGAAAACATAAAATATCGTTTAAATGAGGTTTATGAAGCGGGAGGAGGACCTGCTTGCAATGGTGCATATTTACTTGGCAAATGGGGAATAGAAACTTATTTTGCTGGAGCTGTCGGAGCAGATGATTATGGTACTAAAATAAAAAAAGAATTAGAAGGAGTAAGAGTTAATACTAGTTACTTAGAAACTAATTATGAAAAGAGTACATCTGTATCATTTATATTAATTAATAAAAAGACTGGTAGTAGAACTTTATTTAATATTTCTAAAGACTATCCGCAACTTAAAAAATATGAATATACTGATGAGCCTGATATAATTTTGGCGGATGGTCACGAATATAATGCGACTATGACTGCATTAAACAAATATCCTAATGCAGTAAGTGTTATTGATGCTGGTAGACCTACACCAGAAGTATTAGAAATTTGTAAACATATTAAACATATTGTTTGTTCTCTTAGCTTTGCAGAAGCTGTAACTAAAATAAAAGCTGATTTTAATAATCCTACTACTTTAGTTAGTATTTTTGTTGAACTTAAGAAAAAATACCCAAATAGCAATGTGGTTGTTACTTTAGAAGATAAAGGTGCGCTATATTCTGTTGAAGATCAGATCAAAGTTATGCCAGGAATTAAAATGGAAGTTAAAGATACTACTGGAGCTGGAGACGTATTCCATGGGGCTTATGTTTATGGTTTGGCTTGTAATTATCCTTTAGAAAAGGTTATTACATATGCTAATATAGCTGCTGGATTATCTGTTTCTAAGTATGGGGGTAGATTATCTATCCCGGCTTTAAATGAGGTTATTAATTATTATAACCAAAAGTTTCCGCCTCAAGTAACTCAAACGCAACAACCTGTAACTGCTCAATCTACACAACAAGTTGTCCAAGAACAAAATTCCCAACCGCAACCAGTTACAGAGACAACTCAAACTACTGTGTCGCAAGAAGGTCAAATTCAAGGAAATGCGTAGTACAGTTTTTACTAGCAAATCTCCGACAATTGACTTGCATGGCGAGATGCCCGAAACTATTGAGTTAATAGTTAATGATTTTATAAATTATAATATAATATTAAGAAATGAATATGTTTCTATTATTCATGGCAAAGGATCAGGAGTAATTAAGAACAAAGTTGAAGAAATACTTAAAAATAACTCTAAAGTCCTTGATTTTAAGCTAAATAATTGGAATGTTGGGGAAACGATTGTTCATTTAAAAACTGATTAGAAAGTGTCTTATATAGACGCTTTTTTAAGCTAAATTTGACTTTTTTTGTCAAATGAGTTATAATTATCTTGTCAATGGTAAACAATATGATTATACAGAAAGTTGACAAAAAATCATGTTTGTGATATAATTAGTTTATCAGAGGTAAAATAGGGGGTATAGTTATGAAAGGATATGTCTTAGATTACATTAATGAAAATGAGTATAAAAAATTAGAAAGAGCATTAAAGAAGTATAATATGTTAGCGTTTAAAAAGTTAAACTTTGAATATTATCCGGCTTTAAGAAATGGTAAATTTTTAGGTGAATTAGTTTCTAGTAATAAAAAGAACGGTACAGAAACTTATGAATTAAAATTGCCGAGTGATAAGATGTTTGCTCAAGTTCATGGTGAAATTAAAGTTGTATATACCGTATATAAAAAAGAAAATACGATTATGTTAGATACTATAACACCAACTGATATTTTATTAGAAGGTCATAGATCTGAGTTAACTACTTATAAAGGTATAATGATTTCTAAAGCAAATGCTACAAAAGATATGTTTAAAATAGATTTATTAAGCATGTTACAAGATAAGTAATAACTTATCTTTTTTTGTTGCATATTTTCTAAAAAAATCACTTGCACACTTAATAATATTATGTTATTATTAATAGGTAATTGGACCTCTAGCTCAGTTGGTTAGAGCATCCGGCTCATAACCGGGCGGTCGTAGGTTCGAGTCCTAC